>Ga0075480_10003304_pt1 | contig 10353 bp, 8 predicted proteins | sample DEB08_DNA_7_FD_81590 | JGI IMG/M metagenome (GOLD analysis project Ga0075480, IMG submission 81590) | Aqueous microbial communities from the Delaware River and Bay under freshwater to marine salinity gradient to study organic matter... | ecosystem: Environmental > Aquatic > Marine > Coastal ...
CATCGCTGATCGAGATTTGACCGGTGTTTACATTCACGAAGCATTGGGCCATCCTTGTGAAGCCGATCTTGTCGCTGCAGGAGATTCCTGTTTGGACGGGAAACTTGGTCAGAAAATTGGAAACGACATCGTGACCGTAGTTGATGACCCCACCATGCGTGGAGGATACGGAGCATATCCAATCGATGATGAAGGTCTCGATACCCGAGAAAAGACGCTCATCAAAAACGGAATTCTCACCGATTACCTCAATCATCGTGAAACTGCTCATCACTTTGGGATTGAGCCCAACGCTGGAGCGCGTGCTCAAGACGGCCTGCATCATCCGTTGGTACGAATGTCGAATACCATGATCATGGGCGGTTCCTATACCGATATTGACGAACTTGCTGAAGACATCCAATACGGTGTTTATGCTTGCGGATCAAGAGGAGGTCAAGTCGATACTGGACGTGGCTCTTTCCAATTCGCAGCACAAGAAGCTTACTTGATTGAGAACGGTGAAATTACAACACCGCTACGCGATGTAAGTGTCAGTGGCCTAACATTGCAAATTCTCAACGATGTGGACGGACTTACCAAAGACGCACGACTTGCAAGCCCTGGTTTTTGTGGGAAAGGACAAACCGTTCCAGTCGGTGACGGTGGCCCAATCATGCGAATTCGTGAAGCATTGGTGGGATGAATATGATTCCTGACGATGCAATCGAGAGATTGCTTGAGGGTTGCCAAACAATTGCCAAGCAATGCGAACACCAAGGCATACAGGAATGGGAAATTGTTGCATCCCAAGGCTATGGTCGCTCGCTCGATATTGAAGCGGGTCGCATCTCACTAGCATCCGGTGGAGGCGAGGGAGGATTCGGTGTTCGAGTTCTTCAAGAGGGTCGTTATGGCTATGCTCATCTCGTCGACCCCAGTGGTGCAGAACATGCCGTTTCTGAAGCATCTTCAATCGCAAAGGCTAGTCCGAAAATTGAAGGATTTTCACTACCAAATGCAATGAACACTACACCAGTCGGTGGAATGATGGATGATGCAATTCTAAACCTTTCAGCCGAAGATTTGCTGATGCAAGGCGATGATATCATCTCCGAGGTGGCATCGATTGACAAGCGTGCAGTCGTGATAGGAGGAGGTGTTGGAATCGGTGCAGAGGCGAGCGTTATGGTATCCAGCGAAGGTGTTGAAGCATCCGGAATAACAACCTCTCACGGACTTGGCGTCCAAGTTTCTATCGAGGAGAATGGGCAAATGACAAGTTCTTGGGAAAGTTCGTCATCTCGAAAACTCATGACTGGAATCCCTGATTGTGTCCCACTAGCGGTTGAATGGGCAACAAAAACACGCGACCCGATCACTGTTGAGAACCAACCTCTCGATACACCAATACTCATGACTCCGCAGGGAATAAGTTCCTTATTCTCAAACATCATACGCCCATCAATCCTTGGCGAGCGCATGGTGCGCAAGGAATCCTTCTGGTCAGAAAAGATGAATCAGCAGGTCCTTGACTCACACCTCACACTTCTCGATAATCGGCGCATGGAAGGTGGTTTCTCATCCTCTTCCCGTGATGGCGAAGGTGTACCTACCTCTTGCCATACCATTGTTGAAAACGGGGTACTTCGAAAGATGATCTGGTCCACACGAGATGCTGCAAAGAACGTTGCAGAGGGTCGAATCACAGAAGCAGAAACAACTGGTTCTGCTTCTCGAGGCAGTCATATGTCACCGCCTACAACCGGCTGCGGCGACGTCCAACTCCTCTCATCCAACAAGCCTCAATCGAGAGAAGAACTCATTGAAACCATGGATGAAGGTTACATCGTTCACAGCGTCATGGGCGCTCACACAGCCAACCCAACCAGTGGAGATTTCTCCGTAACAACCAGTACCATTCTTCGAGTCGAAGACGGTGAAATCCGAGGTGCTTTGAAACAGGCTGGCGTTTCTGGAAATCTGTTCAGAGCCATTTCAAATGGCGTTCACCTAGGCCATCAATCGAATGCAAATGGCGTCTCAAATACAGGAAGTAACCACCTTTCAGACATCCTTTTCACCCAAGGAATGAGAATAAATCCCGCCTGAATTCGAGAGGGTATTGTTTATCACCCCTCGTCATTCCTTTACTGTTCCATGGAGGTCATGGGAGTGTATCGTCTTCACCAATCCGCACAAAAGCCCGCCGCCTGTTCTCCGCACAGGCTCAATCAAAACAACACGCCTGGCGGAGGTGAACGGCATGAGCGATGAAGATCGTTACAATGACCACATTGCCGCAGTACTGCAAGAATGTCCCGGTGCTGACCGTGATGATGTCAAATCTGCATTCCAAAAATATGAAGAAGAATTCTTTATTCCTCCTCAAGATGCAATTCGCTCAATCGTTCGTCGATTCAAGAGCGAATCCGATACGGCTCCTGCAGCTAAATCTACTGGAGGTCAAAGCAATCGACCAACAAAGAAAGTGAGTCGATTGTCCGAGCTCAAAGCCGACGACAGAGATATTGAAATCGAGGTCGAAATCGTCTCTCACAACGTACGAGAACAGATGATCCGTGGCGAGTCAAAGTCAATTGCTTTCGGACTTCTCGAAGATGATCCATGGCAAGAAGGAGGTGGCGAACGCACACGATGGGAATACAAGGACTGGGGCAACAACACCAACATTGCGCCAGGCTCAGTTGTTCGAATCGAAGGGGCATCCGTCAATGAATATCAGGGACGCATGTCACTCAACATCAACCAATCCTCTCGTATTGCAGTTCTCCGTGAAGGGACTCGCCCTGTTGTCGCACCAGGTGAACCTGTCGACATCGCAGCCCTTCCAAGCGATGGGTATGCTTGCATTGTTGGTCGACTCATGTCTTCACGTGCAGATCAAATTCATCGCCGTGATGGAAGTGGAAGCATCGATGTTGTTCGAGGACGTCTTGCAGATGAATCAGGAGCCATAGGTTTCCTCTCGTGGGAACCGTTCGATTACGAAATTGGTACATTGCTCAAAATTGATGGCGCACAAGTGAAGACATTCCGTGACACGCCCGAACTCAACTTTGGACGAACAACGAAAATTGAGCCGTTCCATGATGCTACATTTGCAGATGCTGATGCCCTCAAGGAAGGCATGGTTTCCACAATCAGCACATTACGAGATGGTTCGAAAGACGTTGAAATCGTCGTCAACATCACCTCTTGGGAGAAAAGAAGTTTCACCAAGGACGGCGAAGAGCGCTACCTATGGTCTGGTCAAATCGCAGATCCGACTGGACAATGCAGAGTAAGTGCTTGGACGGACCTTCCAATCGACGATTCCTCCCTCCCACTAACTGTTCGCATTACAGATGCACGTGTTCGAGCATGGCAAGGCATCCCCGACATCACCATCGACAGGGAAGATCAGTTGACCGTACTGGAAGAAACTCCCTGGGAAGGTGAATTGGACCTTGAGAATCTCAAGATTGAGGTTCCACTTACTGAATTGGTATCAGGGCCAAGTCGTGTAGGCATCTCCACACGAGGGACAATCGTCTCTGTTCGAGAAGATTCTGGTACGATCATGCGATGCCCAGAATGTCGACGTGTTCTGCGAGAAGGACAATGCTTTGAGCACGGTGCTGTTGAAGGAAATGAAGACGTTCGACTGCGTCTCGTTCTGGACGATAAGGCTGCAACTTGTGCTCTCTTGATTTCAAAGGATGCTGCATTAGCCCTTCTCAAGACAGACCATGCAACAATGGTCGATGAAATCCAAGCCAACGGTTCGATGGCGTATGTTCAATCGATTCGAAATAAACTACTCGGTTGTGAAGTTGACGTCACTGGACGAGTGATCAACGACGGCCAAGGTGCAATGATTCTGTGCGATGGTGCAACATTAACAGAAACAGACACAGGAATGATAGCTACTGAATTACGCGCACAATGGGGGCTACAATAATGACACCATCTCGACAAATCCAACGCCAACCTGCTTGGATCATGCTTGCGTCTGAATTCGGAGAGTCAACATTGAACGAAAAGGGATCAGGAGAATTTGACCCTACCTTTGTCATTACCAAACTTGGTGCAAAGGTCAATCGAGTTACCGTATCTGGTCTTGTTGAACGCCTTGAATTGCGAGAAACCAGCAATGGTTCTCAAATGTATCAAGGACAATTGAGAGATCCATCCGGTCTTCACTACTTCTCTGTAGGAGAATATGCCTCTGAATCCATGAGGGAATTCATCGTACAATTGCTGGACAAAGTCGAATCTGGAGAACCTATTCTGCTGAGCATGACTGCAAAAGCACGTTGGTATCAAACGGATGAAGGAGCGGTTTACACGTCTCTTCGTCCAGAGGAAGCGGCGATTGTCTCCCGTGATCGTTACGCATCTTGGCTTGTTCGAGCGTGTGCTGCAACGCTTTCTCGTTTGGACCAACACCAGAAATCCCTGAACTGTGAACCAACCAGAGAAGCCATGCTCAGTGAAGGAATCAGTCCCGAAATGGTTGATGGACTCTTAGCAGCACAGCCACATTATGGTCAAATCGATACTGAGGGCTACCGACTAAATGTCATGCAAGCACTCGATATTGCTGAGGGCAAGATGGCAGCTGCTACAACAGCCCCTCCAACATTGAGTCTCTCGGAGCCAACTTCAGATGATGAAGCAAGTGGCGATGATGAAGAATTGCAATCTGTGATCCTTGAGTGCATTCAAGCAATGGATAATGGAGAAGGAGTCGATTTCGAATCGCTCGTCCGCAACCTTTCAGCACGTGGTTTTACTCGAGAACAGTCAGAGGCTGAACTCGATACAATGAGCGATGAAGGCGTATTGCATGAACCCCGATTTGGGTGGTTCAAGATTGTAGCATGAACAAAATGTTCCATTACATTCAAATCTTGCCTCCCCCCTCAACCGTTTAGGGGTCAATATGGCAGGTATGGATTTCTTCATTCGACCGGCAACGGGAACAGGTTCAGCGGACTGGATTCGCATTCCAAATGCAGACATCGATGTCAAAATTGCACGACGCTTAACGAGAACGATTATCCGTGGCGGAGAAGGCGATAATCTGCACGATGAAGGTGCTGAATCGACCATCTATACCGTCCGAGGGATTCTCTCTGTTGATGACTACAAGAAGATCTTGAAGATGTTCCGAACAGGACAGCCATTTATTCACGACCCGTTCGAAGAGCGTGATGTAAAGGTCATCTTCGCATCACTGGAATACGAAGGGTCAACGGAAAAGTTCGTCTTTGAACTTATTGAAGATGTCATTTGAGGTGAAGACGGATGAGGAAACTTGACGAAAAGCGTGAAGTCCTCTATGTCATTCGTGCTATGGATGTTCTCATGTCCTCTGGTATTGGATTGGAAGCAACCGTACACAGTATTTCTCAAGGCGGATATGGAATTATTTCTGAAGATTTTAGCGACATGATGGATAGGGTTCGGAAAGGTGGAAGACCTCTCGCCAAAGAAATCAAGTCGTTGATGGGCAAAGTTGAGACGGAAGGGTACCGTCGACTTCTCAACATCATGCACATGAATATCACTCAAAATACGGACATCATTGAAACACTCAAGAAGCAAGGTTCTCGAATGGAAGAAGAACGTACTGAAGATGTCAAGAAATACATCGAGGATTTGAGTGGAGTACCAGAATCATTACTCTCAATCGGAATGATTGGCCCTATCATTCTCGCCGTATTGGGGCTCTTCCCTCAATTGGTAGGAGACATGGGTTCTTTCTTTAGTATGCCAGAACAGTCGACCATTGACGTCGTCGTTAATATCGGACTCTTCCTTACACTCTTTGCGATGATTATGATTGGAATCAAGACCCATACCAAGGATCCTGGATTGTGATACCATGTTGTTCCGTTTCCTTGAATCCTTCAGTAATCATCCGATGATGCTCATGCTTGGAGTCGTTGGAATTGCATTGATTGGCGGAGGAATACCTCCCATCCGTGAGCGAATTCGCCGAAGAAAAATCGAAAATGCTCTTCCCTCATTCCTTGAAGGGTTGTCTGATGAAGTCGGTGCAGGCTTGGGTATTCAAGAAGCGATGCAACATCAAGCAAAGACTGCTCCTGCACCACTCGGACCACTTCTTGAAGAGACTCTCAAAGAGAGTCACTCCAGCTCCTTTGATGCTGCACTCTCAAGTTTTGCAACGAAAACTCGCTCTTCTCAAGTCCAGAGAGTCATGCACCTGCTCGAGACTGCGATTGAACAGAATGCTCCACTCCAAGAGATTCTGATGAATCTCTCAATGGATTACGAACGGCTTAACGATCTGATGAACATGCGAGAATCTGAACTCCAAGGCAGAGGGATTCTCATCATCCTATTCGTTTGCATTGGATTGCCTGGCCTCATTGGATTCCTTGTCGGATTGTTCACACCCGCCTCTTCAGGTTTCCAGATTGAAGGGTTCTTGGCCACATTTAGCCTCTTCTTCGCCGTCGCTAGTGCCGTGGGTGTTGCTGTTGCAGGCCGCATGCTTGGCCGTATGCGAGACACAATGTGGTTCGTCCCAGGTTGGATGGCAATGTCAATGTTCATTTTCTTAGGTGCTACAAAACTCATTGGAGGCTGATTCATGTCTGAACAAATTATCGAACAATACGGAAATGTAACCATTTACACAGAACCAAACCATCCTTCACCCATCTACCATGTCGAAGGTTCAGTTGCTCCGAATCCACATGGGGATCTTGCTGTTTTGTTTGAGGACGACAATTTGGAAGAAGTCATGTACAACGGAGGAACACAGTGTGTGAAAGTTGCACATCGTAAGCACGGAATGTGTCGAACAAATGTTTGGATCAATGATGAGGCTGGACTTCAAATCGCAAAGAACATTGCCGCTTACACCAGCGTCCCTCTCGGTGATGGACCTGGAATGGTTCCAATTTTCGATGGTCGACTCCCTGACGGCTCCCGTGTTAACGGCACCATCCCTCCAGTTTCTCCAGATGGGCCTACCCTCACCATCCGTAAATTCAAGGAGGACCCACTCACAATGATTGATCTAGTCAAGTTTGGAACCGTTAACTCACGTCTTGCTGCAATGATGTGGGTTTGGATTGAAGGACTCGATAGCCGTCCTGCAAACTTCGTAATTGCTGGAGGGACGGGTTCAGGTAAAACAACCACACTCAACTGTTTGGGAATGTACATCCCTTGGCATCGACGGCTTTTGACTGTCGAAGATACCGCTGAATTGCAGGTCTACCATGACCATTGGCTTCGAATGGAGACACGCCGAGAACGTCCTGATGGAACCCCTGAGGTCGACATGAACGATTGTCTAAAGTCGAGCCTTCGTATGCGTCCAGACCGAATCATTGTTGGTGAAGTACGTGGACCAGAGGCGGCAACATTGCTCACAGCAATGAACACTGGGCACGATGGTTCCTTTGGAAGCCTTCACGCCAACACCGCTCAAGAGACGGTCACGAGGATGATCAATCCTCCAATGAACGTCCCTCCAATTATGCTGACAGGTCTGGATTTGATTATTATTCAAGCACGACTGCATGTTAACGGGAAAACTGCTCGTAAGATTACTGAGGTTGCAGAAATTGCTGGTATGGAAGGTTCAAAACCGAGATTGAATACAATCTGGAAGTACAATGCAGCAACTGACCAAATCGAAGAAACTGGAATCCCATCCAACCTTCGAGAAGTTATTTGCCGTGCTGCTGGTGTCACACCAGATATCTTCGAAAAACACGTTCAACAACGACAGCAAATCATTGAAGATTTAATCGCCCGAGATATCACAGATATTCAATCGGTTACGACGGTGGTTCAGAACTTCTATGCTCAGAGTCATCATTGACCGTCTTGCAATCGAAGACGTGACAGCAGGGCATCAACTCTGTCGATTTTTCCACGGACTTCGCCAACACGATCAGAAGCATCTGCAACCGATTCTGCAACATGCAATTCCGGTTCTTCATCTTCCGTAACAACAGTTGGCTTGAATGTAGCAGCAAGAGCCTTCAGTTCCGCAACTATGGCATCCACTTGCTCATCACTGACGAGGATACCCGGTGCAAGACGTGGAATCTGACTTGGCGTCAAGTACCCAAGTTCAGTTCCAACAATTCCTGCACAAGCCAGTACGCGTGGACGCAATTCAGCAGTATTCACGAGATAACCCTTTGATTCAAGGAATCGAATAATAAGGCCTTGCTGTGCCTCTGAGAAATCCCCTTCACTTGATTCGAGAACCGTTTCAACAAGTGATTCAAAGGACGGTAGGTTTCGTTCAAGTCTTTCAATCGTACGACGTACATCATCTGGAAGATGGACTGCGCCGTGATAGAGAATTCGAAGCATTCGATTCCTTCTTGCTGCAGAAGGATCTTGCAATTCTTCTGCTTCACTGATTTCAAGATGGAGATCAAACAGGGCATGCAATCGCCCTGAAACTGCGGGACTTCTCAAATCAAGTCCTAATGCTCTCGCTTCTTCCTCAAATTCCATCCGAGCTTGGACAAGATTCCCTCGACGACCCGCAACAATTTCTGGAATCCGTTCCCTTAATTGAGGGCGCATTTGTTCAAACAAGCGAATCGCTTCACGCTCGGACCATGACCCAGGCTTGCTCGAGAGTGCATGCTGTTCTTGCTCGGAGCGGAATGCAGTCTCCATGATGATTGTCCGGATTGCATCCTGTACACGAGCCAACTCAACCGAAAAACCATGGTTCGATAGGCTTGCGATGAAGGTATTCATATCATCAAGATCAGTTGTACTTCCAACCAAAAGATAGTCCCTTGCAGCCGCTTCAACCTCTGCACGACGGGAAGATATTTCCAACAAAGCAGCCTCTTCTTCGAGTGTTGGTTCTTCCGTTGAAAGCTCTTGGAGCATTGGGGGAACCGGTTGCTCAAGTACAGAAGCATGTGAAGTAAGGCTTTCTTCTATAGAGGTGGCGACATCTGCAAGAGAAGTCTCTACTTGTGTCTCTTCGATTGTTTCAATCAATTCAGATTCCTGCTCAAAGGACCATCCTTCGGGATGTTCGCTGACGAATGTTTCCACTGCTTTTTCGATGGATGGGCTTTCTGTTTCTTGGACATCATCTGAATCACCAGGAGATGGGATTTCCACTGAACCACCTCCTCGCTTGAGAGAACGCTTGATTGTACCCCAGTTCTTGTGCTGAGCAGAAAGAACGCCAGCAACTCGTATCAATAGTGTCTGACGATTTCCTGAACGTGGAAGTTCCAACGCCTTACACAAAGCATGCAATTCCTCCTTTGTCATCTTGTCAAGATTCTCTTCCTTGAGTTGCTTTGGATCATGATGAAGATGCAAGTAAAGGCGTTGTCGTCGTGTTCGAAGCGACCCCGTTTTTTTGATTCCAAACACACCGAGTAGGTTCCCCAAGTCGCTATTGAGGATGTTCTTGAGACCATCTAAAGTCAGATCCCATTCGGAAAGGATCAGGTCTCGAATCAATTGTGCACGAAGATATTCAACGGATCCATTCTTTGCAAGACCGTATGCTGAAGCGATCTCTTTGAGGTCCTCAAGACGTGCCTGATAGAGCTCAGACAATAGACTCGAACGATTACTCATCACTTCACCTATCCTTGGTTGTTTCCTTACAGTATATGTGGTTTCGCTGTCGGATTGGCATCAATAGGCCGTTTTTGGCTTCGAATTTCACATCCCATATACAGATGATTTTCTCTTTTTTTCGGCTAAACCTTCAAGCACGTTCGACGTACAGGACTTCGTGGTGGATGAATGGTAACTGCTGAAAAAACCGCTCGAACCATGCTCAAGCAAGCCAATGAACTGGGCAATACGCTCCGTGAAATTGTGCGTCGGGATATCGCTGATGAAACAAGACGATTCAACGATACCTTGACGCAACGAATTCAACTTGCAAGTGAGGCAATCGTTCAGGCTGTGAAATCGAAGGAAGCGATTGCAGCAGGGGCATCATCCATCAATACAAAATTGGAGAAAGCACACCGAAGATACTCGAAAAACAACAACATTGAGGAATTCCGTACCGTCCTTCAATCAACACTCGTTGAGGTCCAACAACTTCGTGACCAACACGAGTCTGTAGCCAACTCATTACGGGAGGCACAGACTCCGAGCAGATCTGCCGTGGAAATTGTGGAGAGATTTGCAATCGAGCTACAGAAAGCAGCAGGTGGTTGGGAAGCAACAGGGAGAGAGATTGATGAAATCATTGCAAATCTCTGTGATCCAAATCCAGATGTTGCTCTCGTCGAATTGGAACGATACCTCACGGAAAATGGATTCGAAATTGTTCTCGTCGGAGAGAACAGAAGTGAGGAAGCTATCGAAGAG
>Ga0075480_10003308_pt1 | contig 10349 bp, 10 predicted proteins | sample DEB08_DNA_7_FD_81590 | JGI IMG/M metagenome (GOLD analysis project Ga0075480, IMG submission 81590) | Aqueous microbial communities from the Delaware River and Bay under freshwater to marine salinity gradient to study organic matter... | ecosystem: Environmental > Aquatic > Marine > Coastal ...
AAAAAAAACAAATTATTATTTTAATTCTATATAAAAAGTAATTATTAATATTAATATTAGTTTTGATAATATTAATATTAATCAATATAAATTAATTTTAAATTATTGACATCCTCCTCCAATTTCAAATGGTTGTCTCATAATATCTGGTTCGATAGTAGATTGTAAAAATGGTGATACAATTGTTTGTGGATTTGGTGGTTCAGATCTTAATTGTAAATTAGCATTTCTTAAAGTTTGACCAACAGTATTAATACCAATATTATGACCTGCTAATAAAAAGTTTTTATCTTTTAAAGCATCAGATTGAACTGGATTAGCTTTTGACCATTCAGTATCTTTATCTAATGGTAATAATTCTTCTGGTTTAATTTGATCTTTAGTTTCACAAGATAAAGATGTATCAACTGGTCTTGGTAATTCTTGTTTTTGACTATTTTCATAATGCTCAACTTTAGCACCAATTTCTTCACCAGAATGACCTGGTAAATGAATATCAACTTCAAGCTCACGTTTTGCTTCTAATTCGCGTTGTTGTGCTTCTTGTTGTGCTCTATCTTGTCTTTTTTGTCCACCACCTAAGTAATAAACTAAACCGGCTACCAATAAAACACTACCGATTAAATAAATTAATTGCATATTTTTTTTTGCCATCTTATTTAATGATTAATATATGTTTATGTATATATATATAATTATATTTTTATTTTATTTGTTTTATAAACTAATGTTACAAGTATATTATAAATAAATAAAAAATTAATAAAATTATTAAACTTAATTATTTTTGCTTCTTATTATTCTTTTATTTTTACCATATAATAATATTTTTTTAGTTCTTCTTTGTTTTTTATCTTTTTTATCTTTTTTACTTTTCTCTTTTTTTCTTATAATTTTTTTATTAATATTACTTACTAATATTTCATTTACTAATGGATATTTTGATAATGATTTTTCTATTTGATATGATTTATCTTTATTAGATATTTCTTCTAAAGATATTGGTTTTAATAATGGTGATATATTTGGTGTTGGTGATGGCGTAGGTGGTATTTGTGGTGATAATTGTTCTTGAGATGTTGTAGATATTGATATTTTTATTGGTTTGACTTCTTTATATTTTTTTTCTTCTATTTCATTATTATTTTTATCATATAATGTAAATATGTCTTCATCATTATTATCAAATATATATTTATCATCATGAAATTCTATGTTTATTATTTCCCAATCACTCATAAATACTTGTTTTTTAAAAATAATTCCCTTATAATTTATTTTTAAAATAAAAAATTCATTTAAATAATCTATATCTTCTTTTATTAATTTTTCATCTATTTTTATTTTTAAAATTGGTTTATCACGACGCATTTTTATTATAGAACGATGATAATCGTCAATAACATGTAATGGTAATTGTTTATTAAACCATCTATTACTATTACTAAATATCAATCTAATATTATTTTCATCAACTGATGTTATAATATCATATAATTCCTTATCATCACGTGTTAAAATAAATTCCATAATATATTTATCTAAATATTTTGTAATTTTACTACATTGTAATGTTTGTGTAATATATTCAATTGATTTATCTTCATTATATTTATAAAAAGCCTTAGAAAATATATGATTATGATATTTTATTGGTGAATTATGACTAATATCATTTATATTCATTATATATTTTATGAATAATAATAATTTATATACTTTATATAAGTGTCTTATATTTATAACATTATTAATATTATTAATATTATCAAAAAATATATTTACATATGTATTATTATATGTTTATAATTTTTGATAATATTATATATATTTTATATAGATTTTATAAATTTAATTTATAGATTTTAAATATAATATAATGATTGAAAAATTTACTAAAGAAATAATTGATAAAATACTTCACGAACTTAATAAAGAAGAAAATAAAGAAAAAATATATAGTTTAGTAATAGAACCACTTATGTACTTTATTATTGACAAAATGTATCCTTATATTTTTATAACTGCTACTATATTTTTCCTTATATTACTTCTTCTTGTTATAATTATTACTATAATGTTAAAAAAATCGTGAATGTTGATATAATTGTAATATTAATATATTTATTATACTTGTTTAAATTTATCATTTGATAAGTATTCTGAATATGGTTTTCCTAAAACATCATATGTTGGTTTAGCTCCAAATTTAGGGACTGTGTCATCTTTTTTTAAACATTGTGGTGGGAATATTGCTGGAAATTGCCATTGACCTGGTTGTTTTAAAATACTCCACCCATTTTCAAATTCTAATGGTGTTTTTGTATTTACTATTTTTCTTTGTACAAATTCCATATCATCTTCCATTTCATGTTCATGTATTTTTCTTTTTGTTTCTTTATCTAAAGCAATTTGCATTCTTAATGATGCTAATTCACCTTTAATTGATCTTAATAATTCCTTTTCAGAACCATTAGCTTCAGTATGAAGTGCTCTTTGTATTAATCTTTCATCTTGTTCTTCATCTTCATCATCATCTTTTTGTTTTACTTTTTTATCCATTTGATGTTTTTCAGTTGATGGTCTTTTTGATGATACAAATAAAAATTCTTCTTTAGTATCTTCTTTGTTTTCATCATCACTTTTAGTTTCTTCTTTATCTTCTTCATCTTCTTTATCTTCTTTATCTTCTTTATCTTCTTTATCTTTACTATCACTATTAGTCATATGTTCTTTATAACCTTCATACATTTCTAATCCTTGGTGAAGATTTGTATATTTAGCAATACAGTATAAGACAGAATAGATAATTATAGATGTTAAAACTACATTAAGTACTATATTTTTTGTTTTTAAACCATATTTATTATCCTTTACAAGAGCTTCAATTAATGCTGCTACTGATACAGATACTATTAATAGTGTTAAATTTATTTTATGATGAATTGAAAAATACATTTTTAAATTATTTTAGTAGAATATAATTCTCTTCTATTATTGTGATTATATTATATATAATATACTATATATTATTATTTTTTCACCAATATTGAAAAAAATCAAAAAGTTATATATTACATTATAATATACAAAAATAATGTATTACATAATTGAGCATAATACAATTCATTATAATGATATTAATGTTATCTATTATTCAGATGATAAAAATCAGTTAAATGATTTCATCATAAATTATATGAAAGATAAAAAATGTATATTAATAGAAAGTCATAAAAATATTACCAATGAATTATATAATAAAAATCCTGGATTATATTATCAATATAAAAAAAATACTGATAAAAAATCTAATGATAAAAAAATAAATGATAAAAAAAATGATAAAGACAATATCAACAATAATAAAGATGATAATGATGATAAAAGTATAGTAATATATGAACGACTATCATCATACATCCCTTTTGTTAATTCATATCAATTAACAAAAACATTATATATTAAAAAATATATTCCACCTAAAATATCATTATTTAGATACGATGCGAATAATGGTATTAAAAATAACCAAATTAATAATTTATTTGGTCAAATATCTAGTTTTAATTTAAATTCCTTAAAAAATAGAGAAAATAAATTAAATAATAACCCTGATGAAGAGGGACAACAAAAAGGTTTAAATAAAGAAAAAACCTTTATAGATGAATTACGTGAAAATGTTCTTTTTAATTCACTACGAGCAAAAATGAAAATGGATAATAGTAATCGTTATAGCTTTGACGATAATTGTAATAATTATAGTGATGATAGTTATTGTGATTCTTATACATCTAATGATGATGACAGTTATAGTTATGATGAAGAAAAAATTCCTATTATTATAGATAATGGAGGAGAAAATGGCGATAATAACGATAATAACAATAATAGTGATGATGATGATAGTTATAGTGATGACTGGAGTGATTAAACTAAATTCATTTTTCTAATATATTATAATTATAATCGTAATTTTTATTACAATTATAATTATAAATTTAAATATAATTATTTTTTAATTACTTTTTAATATTTTATGTTCATTCATTTTAAATATTACTGTGATTAATAGACCAATTAATGCCCCTACAATTACTTGTTGTATTGTATGACATCCTAACGCTACTCTACTATACATAATTCCGATTGTTATAACAATTAAAATTGCTGATACTATATATTTTTTATTCTTTGATAAATATTTATATGGAATTATATATGGAAAACAGTCTTTACTTGATGATTTTGATGAACATGGTATAATACATGCTGGATGTGTTGGTGCAACATTGTTTGATTGATTTGTTTTTGGACAACCAAATACTCCAAATATAGTTAATATAATATATGCCGCAAATGTTACAGCTATTTGAGCGTGTCCTGATGGCATTCCATAACTAGTTGCTTTTTTTCCATTAGCATATAATCCACAGTTCATTGCTCCTGGTGGTCTATTACCATTTCCTAAAATTGGATATGTCTTATCTCCCATAAATGCTCTTGATATATCTTTTAAAAATGGATTAAGAAATTCAGTTATTAATACTAAAACAGCGAACATCGCTGATGTATTATTATAATCATTTATAACATTTGATAAAACAAGTAATGTAACTAATGCTGGATATGCTCTAGCTATTGCTATTAATAATTCCTTAATTAATGAAAATAATGGTAAAGTTGTCATTTGTGATTAAATTATTTATATTATTAATATGTTATTAACTTATCTTTTATTTTATACTTATTTATAATAATTATAGATATTTTATTGTTTATAATACGATATTCAATATACGATATACGATTTACGATATACGATTTACGCTACTATCTATACACAATATCTATCTATAATTATTATACTTCATTTAATTTTATCCATTCTCCTAAATCTTCGTTATATAAAAAGCTTACACAATCTCCTATATTTGTTAATGTTTCAAATTCATCATACGATGGACCTGTTCCATTATAATAAACTATATATTCATTTGTAAATTTTGCTATTTTAAATATATCATTTTGAGCAACACGTTCAAAATTACCACTAATATGTACTGTTTCATCATTTGAAAATTGAATATCATATACACTACCTTCTGTAATATTATCACCATCTTTGTTAAGTGATGTCCAACTTGATGTGGTTTGGTCCCATACTGCAAAATTTCCACCTGAAATAATACCAGGTGGTGCGTTAAAACTACCACCAACATATGGCCCTTCACCACTTGGTCCAAAAGCAATTGTTCTAACAACAGCATTAAAATCACCTGTATTACCAACAGATGTCCAACTAGAACTACCTGAATCCCATTTAGTTAAATGATCTAATCCAGTAATACCAGCAACATTAGTAAATCTACCACCTAAATATGGTCCTTCTCCTGTTATTGGATTAAATGCAATTGTATTAATATCATCATTAAAATCACCAGTATTACCAAGTATTGCCCAATCAGTTCCATCAAAATAGGCAAAATGAATTGGTCCAGTAATTCCATCAATTGAATCAAGTGCTTCACCACCAATATATGGACCAAACCCAGTTGGTGAAAATGCTATAGCATTAATTGTTATTCCACTAACACCAACACCATCACCAGATGGTTTTATTGATGTCCAACTTGTTGATGCTTCATCCCATTTTGCTATAGAATCTAGTGTTGGTGTGAATTCTACAAAATCACCAACTATATATGGACCATCACCTGATATTGGATTAAATGCTATATCAAAAACTTTTCTAGATTGTATTGGATTTAATTCATCCCAACTTTGTATTGATTTGTCCCATTTTGTAATTCTTCTAATATTATCTCCATCAATATCTATAAAATCACCACCTACATATGGTCCTTCTCCTGTTATTGGATTAAATATTATTTTTCTAACTCGACCCTCAAAAAAATCACCACCACTTTTTAACGATGTCCATTTAGTTCCATCAAAGTAAGCAAAATACGGTAATCCAGTATTGCCATCAACTCCAGTAAAACTACCACCAACATATGGTCCTTCTCCTGTTATTGGATCAAATGCTAATGATTCAACAATTACAGATCCACTAGGAGTAAAATCAACATTTGGTCCAATTGGAGACCAATCTTTTACAGTATCATCAACTTTTAATACTTTCTTATATGTTCCATCATCTAGTCCATTGGGTAATTCACCAAATCCACCTGTATTTATAAATGATAATGATTTTTCATTTGATATAATTTGTCCTGTTTCATCAATTATTTCAGAATTATATATAATATTATTTATAGTTAAGTTTTTTTTAACAGTTATATTTTTATTAAATGTAGAATCATCTTTAACAATTAATTTACCATTTATTATAACTGTACAAGGTTGATCTTCACCTGCTGGTGTTAAACTAATTGAACAAGGTTTTTTTGACATATTATTGTATTGTATTCTATATTAAATATAGAATATTAAAAAATAATAATCATGTATGCAATTATTATTTTTTAATATTTTTATTAAATTATATTTTTACCCATTCTCCTAAATCTTCATTATAAATAAAACTTACACAATCGCCTTTTTGACTTAAGAGTTCATAATCTTGTGGTGTGTTATTATTATAAAATAAGTAATAATCACTATTAAATGAAGCAAGTCGGACAAGTGCGGTATTACCATCAACTTCTGTAAAATCACCACCAATAACTAACTCTCTGGCATCTGGTGAAAATCTTACTGTGATTGTAGGATTATTAATTCCATCACCACCTTCTTTAACTGATGTCCAAGATGATCCATTCCAGTAAGCAAGACGTGGTACTGGTAGAGCACCCTGAGTAGCAACATATGGTCCTTCACCTGTTATTGGATTAAATGATATATCGTTAACAATACCATTAAAAGTATCATTAGAGCCATTTACAGCTGTCCAACTAGAACCATTCCAATAAGCGATGGATCTTAAATTTGTATCAGTATCAACAGAAGTAAAATTACCACCAATATATGGACCTACTCCTGTTATTGGATTAAATGCTATTGTTGTAACTTGTTGATCAATATTATCATTTGAATCATTTACTGCTGTCCAACTAGAACCATTCCAATAAGCTAATCTAGTTAATGTTTTACCATCAACACTAGTAAATACACCACCAATATATGGTCCTTCTCCATTTGGAGCAAATCCAATTGAATAAACAACATTATTGATATTATCACCCCCAGATTTAACAGATGTCCAACTAGAACCTGTCCAATACATTAATCTTACATTACCTATATCTGTACCCAAAAGATTTCCACCAACATATGGGCCTATACCTGATGGAGAAAATTCAATTGTTGCACCAAATCCACTAGTCATATCAGATCCAGAACCTTTAACTGTTCTCCAAGAAGAACCATCATAATATGCTATATGCTCAATACCTGTATTACCTTGTATTTGTTCAAAACGACCAGTAATATATGGTCCTACACCTGTTATTGGATTAAATGCTATAGATATTATTGTTTGAAATCCTAAGCTACCACCTGTTACACCATCACCATTTGGATCTACTGATGTCCAACTTCTTGTGATTTGGTCCCATTTTGCTAAAAAATCTAAACCAGTTACACCACCAGCATTTTGAAAATTACCAACAATAAATGGACCTTCTTTTGTGACTGGATTATAAGCAATTTCATTTATCCAAAAATTATTATTAAATCCATCACCAATAAAATCATTTCCTGTTAATTTATCAACAGCATACCAATCTGCTGTATCATCAATTTTAACAACTTTCTTATAGAAACCATCTTTCGTTCCATCTTCTAAATTACCATAACCATCTGTATTTACCCAAGTTAATGAGATTTCACTTGAAGCAGTTTCTCCAGATTGGTCTAATGTTTCTGATTCATATATAATATTATTTACCGTTAAATTTTTTTTAACAGTCACATTTTTATTAAATGTAGAATCATCTTTAACAATTAATTTACCATTTATTATAACTGTACATGGTTGATTTTCACCAGCTGGTGTTAAACTAATTGAACAAGGTTTTTTTGACATTTTTATATTTTTATATTTTAATATAATTTATTTATTAAATAATAAAATCTTTATCTATATATTATTTTAATATATTTATTAATAAAAATAATAAAATCTTTATCTATATATTATTTTAATATATTTATTCATAAAATATTAATCTATATATTTCTATTATAGATTTTTTAATTATGAATAAACAAAAATATTTTAATTTGAAAATCTAAACTAATAAAATAAAATATATTTACTATAATTATATTAATATAGAAAAGAAAATAAAAGAAAATACAATGTCATCTGTAACTGTAAATAGTTGTGGCCCATGTGGTGATATAAAAATTAATACTGGCTGTAATAAAGTAAGTGATTGTTTCGCATGTAATTTTAAAAAATGTGAAAAAAAAACATATTTTATATGTAGAGATGAAGCAATCGTAAGATTTAACAATCTTATTAAATCATATCAACATAAAATAAAAATTGAACAATCTAAAAGAAATCGTGGTGGTAAAATTAATCATAACTATATAAAATATTATAGATGTTTAATTAATGATTTACAAACACGTAAAGCAGTATGTCAAACAAAAGGAAAAAATGAAAAATGTGGTTTTACAAAATCTGAAGCTGGATGTGGTGGAAATGACTGTTGTCAAGAACAAGAACGTCAATTTCTATTATTTTTCCAAAATGGTAGAGGAAGAGGTATATCCAAATATGGTAATACTACTAAACAAGGAAGATATAGAATTTGTGGTTAATTTAATATAAATTAATTATAATTATCATAGTTATTACGAATATTAGAATTATTATAATAAGAGCAATATAATATCATTATTAATTTTATAAATATATTTATAAATTATATATTTATAAAATTATTCAATTATAAGTTATAAAGTAATATAGTTTAGTGAATAAAATGGGTAAAAAATTATTTGACCAATATAGCTTTCTACATTTTTGTGTAGGTGGTGCAATGTTTTATCTTAATATGTCATTTTTTACGGCATTTATAATACATACAATTTTTGAAATTGTTGAAAATACAAAAGATGGTATTAATTTTATAAATCAATATTTTTCTAGTAAAGGATTTTTCAGATGGCCTGGTGGAAAAAATTATTCTGATTCATTTATAAATAATATTGGTGATACAATTTCTTTTATATTTGGTTGGTATATTGCTAATATATTTGATTATTATGGTAAAAAATATAAATGGCACAATGTTAGATAAAGAGAAAAAATAATAATAATAATAAAAATAAGATTAAAATTACATTTTTAATTTAAATAAGATATAATTACTAAATATATAGATTAATAATTATATTCTATTTAATATAATAATACAGTATATGATGAACTCCAATTATAGTTTATTAGAAAATAATCGTAATAATGATACTAAAATAAATAATATGACTGCTAAAGAGTATATTCTTAAAAAAATAGGAAGAAATAATAATAATAATAATAATAAAAATAATAATAATTATAATAATGATAATGATAATAATAATAATTTTAATAATTCTTTAGGAATTCAAATGTTAAATAGAAGTTATACTAATACACTTCCTAAATTAGATGTAGAATATAATCGTGTAATACGTAATACTAAACCATTATTAAGTACAGCTGTAAATGATGTTGCTAGTGAAAGATATAAAAAATTTATAGAAACTTGTGTAAGTATTGATAGTAGAGATCGTTTATCTGGTAATCCAAATAAATATAAAATATACTTAGGGAAGGAATTTATTAATGTTACTGAAATTGAATTAGTCAATATACAATTTCCCAATTGTTTTTCTGTTATTAATCCAACAAATAATGTTATTTCTTGGCGATACATTACGAGTGATGAATTAGAAAATTATTTAGATAAAGATTGCTTCGATATTGAAAAAATTGAAGATACTTATGATTTTTCTATGATAGAATTAGATGCTGAAAAAGTTTCAGTTAAAAATGGAATAAATTATACAATTTTTGATTTAGAAAATGAAATTATGAATGCTATGAATTCTGTTGTTCATAAAAGTGGAGAACCGTATAGTGTTGCTGGAACACTAAGTTCTTTTTATGTAAATATTGATGTTGTTAGTGAAAAAGTGCTTTTTATTAATAGAAAGGAAGAATTTTTAGTAGATAATGTTGATGTAGATGCTAGTGGTGATATATTTATTGATTTTTTAAGTAGTTCAAGTAATCCATTTGGTGTAATTCCTGGTAGTGAATTACCTGTCATAATAACAAATGTTTGTAATACAGTGAATGATATTGGTGGTGTTCCAACTTCATT
>Ga0075480_10003309_pt1 | contig 10348 bp, 12 predicted proteins | sample DEB08_DNA_7_FD_81590 | JGI IMG/M metagenome (GOLD analysis project Ga0075480, IMG submission 81590) | Aqueous microbial communities from the Delaware River and Bay under freshwater to marine salinity gradient to study organic matter... | ecosystem: Environmental > Aquatic > Marine > Coastal ...
GTGTAGCGCTGGGTGTTGATGCCCACGCGTTCATTGCCTTCTTCGATGATGCCACGTGGTTCCCCGAAATAAATGCCGGAGGTCAGTTCGCGCACGATCATGATGTCCAGGCCGGCAACCACATCGGTTTTCAGCGACGAAAACTCTGCGAGGGCGTCAAAGCACTGGGCCGGGCGCAGGTTGGCGTAGAGATCCATTTCCTTGCGCAGACGCAGTAGGCCGCGTTCGGGTTTTAAACTGAAATCCAGTGCGTCGTATTTTGGTCCGCCCACGGCGCCCAGAAGAACCGCATCGACTTCCTGCGCTTTGGCCATGGTATCATCATGCAGGGGCGTGCCGTGCGCATCATAGGCGCAGCCGCCGACCAGGTCTTCGCTCACGTCGAATTTCAGGCCGCGTTTGTCGCCATACCAATCGATGATGTGGCGCACCTCGGCCATGACTTCCGGCCCGATGCCGTCACCAGGCAGAATAAGGAGCGAAGGGTTAGACATAGCGGTCTCCTGTTTATGATTTGCCAGCGGGCCTAGCGCGCGGTCCAGGTGTGGTCAATAGGACGCGATGGCGGAAAGGGCCAGCCGGGTCCTGCGGTCTGTAAGCTGGGCCGTTGTCCAGGGCTCGCGCCAGCTCGGCCCAGAAGTGGCGCACATGGGGGGCGGTGCAGCAGATTGTCGGTACCATCTCGATCTGGATGCACGGTTTTGCGACCGCAGGACGGCCAGGATACTCGGAAACATGAAGTTGCCCAGATAAACACTGGCTTTCACACGCATAGTGCCGCCTTGGCTGCAGCGGTCAGGCCTGCCGGTTATGGGGTGATGTCGACCCAGACCAACCGGTGGCGGCTGGCGGATAGCGCGGCGTCGTAGCCGGGCTGACCGGACAAGGGCCAGAACACGCCTTTGCCCTCCACCATCAAATCTGCAGACGGCAGCACGTAATCCACCCGCAATCGGCCCGGTCCGGGTGCAGGCCAATCCACGGTGTCCAGCGCACTGTCTGTCACGTGTCCCTGCGCGGGGGCATCGGCCCCGCCTGAGCTGCGCGGTTCCGGGTCTTGCAGGGCAGGGTCGGTCAGCAAGCCCCGCAGAGCGTCTGGCCGCCCGTCACTGTCGTTCGGGTCCATCGTGGCCGATCCGGCCAACACAAAGGGGCGCGCAGGGGCTGAACCCAGTTCACCAGATAGGAACAGGCTCCACAACCGGGTTTCATCATGGTTACGGCGGCCGTTCATGTCTTCGGGACCATCAAACACCGGCGGCGCGCCTTTCCAAGTCAGCAGGGTCAGTTCGGTGCCATCAAGCAGCTGTATCGGAATTGCCCAATGTGCGCTGGAGGACAACGGCAGAACATCTTGCGCGGCTTGCGATGGAAACGGTGCGCCGTCCGGCGCTGTGGGCATGATGTGGCCGGGCAGATCGCGCCATTTCAGGTTGGTGAACGATGCCACCCGGTCGGCCCGGATCGGGAAACGCGACAGTACAGCCACCCCGCCATGGCCGGTGAACAGTCCATAGCCGATGGCATCCGCCGCTTCACCAAGGCGGCCGTTCAAGTTCAGGTCGAGATCAGAGGCAATGCCGGAATTCGGCTTGTGCGCAAAGACGTGCTGATAGCTCACCCTGGCCCGCTCCAACACCTCCACAAAGGCATTCAGCGCGCGGTTCTCATGGTCCCAGTCAAACCCTTGCAGCGCCAGAATGTCGGGATGTGTCCGGCGGATCACCTCCACCACGGCGGCGATCTGCTTGTCCTTCCCGCGCGAGATGTCGCTTAACAAGAGGCCCGGCCCGTCGCGTTGCAATTCGGCGTTGAATGTAGCGATACGAATTGTGTCGGCGGCATTGGCCTGAATGGCACACAGCCAAAAGGCCAGCCAAAGGCTAGCCCTCTGGTTTTTCATGCGGTCTGCAGGTGATCGGCATTGGCATAAGCACGGCGGCGCTTTTCCACGATCAGTTCGGAGATCCGGAACAGGGCAATGCCGCGCATGATCATACTGGCTGGAATAAATGCCCAGCCTGTCAGCAGCCATATCAACACATGCGGGTTGCCTAAGTTCATTGGGGGAAAAATGTGGGATGTAATCGTCATTGCAGCTGGAACAACAAAGGGCAGCAACGCGCCAATGATAATATTCACGCGTCCATCACGTTGCAGGCGCTGGACCACGTCGCGCCCTGCAGTTGGGTCAAACAGGGGCAGGTTGACCCACACGTTGAATGCGCCGTTGCCCACGGGCCACCCGCTGAGTCGGACGAGCAGGAAAAAAACCCCGATTGTTACGGCTGCGATCAGATAGGTGATCCCGGCACCTGAGCGTACAACGTGCACCGTTAAAGGCGACGCATCGGATGGAAGCATAAGCACTACCATGCGGATCGGCGAATACGGGAAATCCAAAGCGGTGCCCACGATGCTGGAAATGCCGGAGAACATCCCGGTCAGCGCGGTAGGCTGATAGAGATGTTTGCAGATCACCGATAAAACGACCACCATCGCGAGAACCGAGATAAAGCGCAGTCGGTTGATAGGTGGTGCGTCGCGAAACTCCACAAAGCTCGGATATGTGCTGCGATACTCAAGGAACGTCGCAGTAGCGGCGATAATCGCCAGCAGCGCTGCGATTTCGCTTGGTCCGGATGCCAGGGAGGCCAGCAAGAGTGAAGGTGTGGCAATCAAAAAGCCAACCAACAATGCCCTCATAGCTGCGCCTGGTACTTGCGCAATCACGTTTCGATCCTCTCAACTTGGACTGGCGCGATGCATTGCCGGGCCGTGTTCCAACTTGATCCCGCATGTGTGCGGGGTGCCTCAATTTTGACTTTGTTTTGCCGTTTTTGGCAGAATCGCTCAAGGCACCTAAGCACAACAACCTGTATTTGAGGCAAAATCATGCAAGCAGTGGTGCGCCTTTGCATCATTCCGGAGGTGGTTCTGCGACGCAATTGGGCAGGTCTACCACATGTTGGGGATGCTCAGATGCAGCCCCACAATGGGCGCGCTTTGGAAATGTGGCGGCCTCAAGTCGGTAAAATTTCCAAAGATGATCCATAACAAGATCCTATCTGAAAATTATATTAAATAAAATTAATATATGTTGCCGAAGAAGACATGACATTTTCATGATTTCTCCCGAGGCGGTTCTGAACCGTCATTCGCCTCTTTAATTTCTTACCAGCCTGGGTACGGGCGGATTGATGGTAAACTTTTTCATTTAGCTGATGTGCTGGGTGCCGCTTGCACTGGCGTTTGTGGGTCTGATGTGTGTGCCAGGGCTTTGGGAGATCATTGAATACCTGTCCCCGCTGGAATTGATTGTATTCCTGCCCATTGCAATTGTGCTGCAATTCACGATGATCTGGCTGGTGTTCAAACTAAACGCCAAACATGCGTGTGATACCGACGCCCAAGGCACGGTTGTTCTGGCAGAATAAGGCTCTGCGCATGAAAAAACCGGCCCCGTTTCAGGGCCGGTTTCTTTTGGTTAGCTATGAAGCCGGGTCAGACCCAGGGGCGTTCTGCAGCCGCGCGGCTTTCGAAAGATTCGATGGCCGCGCCTTTTTCCATGGTCAGGCCGATATCATCCAAGCCTTCCATCAGGCATTTTTTGCGGAATGGATCCAGCTCAAACGAAACAACTTCACCATCCGAGGTAGTTATGGTCTGGTTTTCCAGATCCACCACCATTCGGGCGTTTTCACCCTTTTCAGCGTCTATCATCAGCAGATCAACCGTTTCTTGCGGTAGGGCGATCGGCAGGATGCCGTTCTTGAAACAGTTGTTGTAGAAGATGTCGGCAAAGCTGGGCGCGATAATGCAGCGGATGCCGAAATCCTTGATCGCCCATGGGGCATGTTCCCGTGACGACCCACAGCCAAAATTGTCACCTGCAACGAGGATCTCGGAATTCCGGTAGGCAGGCTGGTTTAGCACGAAATCGGCAATCTCTTCGCCGTTTTCATCATAACGCATTTCGTCGAACAGGTTCACACCCAGGCCCGAACGCTTGATGGTTTTTAGAAACTGCTTGGGAATAATCATGTCGGTATCGACATTGATTTGTGGCATCGGCGCAGCAATGCCGGTGAGCGTTTCAAACTTGTCCATCTGTGCCTCCTATAAAGCGGGCTCTCTATCCCACGAAGAGGCGCTGGAGACAAGAGCCGCACCGCCGCAACATGCGCTGTCGCGGCGGTGCTGATCGTCATGTGTGCCGTTCCAAGCGAGTGTCAGGCCTTTAGCTGACCCCGGGCGGATTTCAGGAAGAAAGCCAGCACGATCAACCCGATACCATTGAACAGCAATTCGATCCCCAGAAGTATGCCCAGCAGACCCGGAGCCACTTCGAAGAAGTTCGCGGTGATGTACGCAGCCAAAAGAACTGTCAGCACGCCCGACAGAAGCATGGGCCAGAAAAACTGGGTGTTCCGCATGCTGAAGGCCGTGATCAACCGCGCGATGCCCGATGCGGCGAACAGGATTGTGACCAGCAGCGTCAGCGACAGCACGCCTTGCAACGGATGAAACATCAGTGAAATGCCCAGCAGCACCATGAAAAGGCCAATAACGATGCCCACCAGTTTGGCCCACGTGCCCTCTTCGCCAAACCCCGCGACGATCTGAAAGACGCCGGACGCCGCGAACAGGATACCGGCCATGATGGTGACCGACACCGAAGCAGCAATTGGGTTGGCCAGAACGAACAGGCCAAAAATGATGGATAGAATGCCCAAAATGAGCCACTTGACCCAGACTTTCATGCGTGTCTTCTCAATTAGATTCACGTTCCTCATACAGGAAGCAGTGCGTTTTGCTTAAGGAAATCGCTTAGAGATCCGAAAACGACCAGTTGCGGTACCTTTTTTCTAAAACCACGGGTTCGTTCATCAGTGGAATTTCATTTGCAAAATACATGCACTTCGTCACGCCAATTCGGAGGGGATCTCGTGGAAACTCAGGACCACAGACTTGAAGAAACCTTGCACGGAACCGGCTCTAAACTGAGGTCCGGCACCCTTCTGATCCGGTTCATAGTAAATCACTGCATCGCCGGATGGAGTGGAGCCGGCGCGTGGAACTGGCTCATGGGCAAGGACGGCGGTGCTTCCAACACAAAAATCACCGCCCATTTTGTTATCGGTTTGGATGTAACTGCTTGGTAGATCGCGACGTTCGGGCCTGTCGAAATCCGGCACTGTCAAGAGACTGGACGGCCATTTGATTGGGCTGGAGTCCGTCAATCCCAGTTACAAGAAGATTGATGGCACTGGCAGTTGGGTCCACCGCGCAGGCTATCGCCGGACCGAGGATTAATTGATCGAACGTGGCGGGTTTATTCTGGCCAAGCATCCGATAGTCGCATTGGGGACATACGAGTGCCTAGTGACCGGCCGCCAGATCACACAGGCGATCCGAGCCAAATACAATATTGCCATGATCATCACGCCTGAAAAATCGACAGGCGCGGGTGGAAAACTGATACTGGTACGGCCCTCCCCGAGGCTGAATTCAAAGCCATGCCGGGCAAGATCAGTGATCCGGAGGATGAAGAATACAATGACGTGGTCGACACCACATGGCTGAACACTCGGGGTGGCCCGGATGCGGAGGCTTACCGGATTGATCCGCCCCGATCCTTGCTCACCGGTGCCGAAGTCACGACCGAACGGAAGGCCGGTTGCTGGACTTAGGTCACAGTGACAGCAGTTTCAGGTGGTCTCAATGCAAGCCACGTTTAGCTGCAGTGATAGGTGCATCGCGGCTGGATCGACCGGATGTACTTATCCTTTTGGAGGGGATGGCCGGCCCAACAGCCGACCACATTCCATTATTACATCAGGTCGCGGACGTCTGTCAGCTTGCCGGTAACAGCGGCAGCGGCGGCCATGGCGGGCGACACCAGATGGGTGCGTCCACCGCGACCCTGACGGCCTTCGAAATTCCGGTTCGACGTAGATGCGCAACGCTCGCCGGGCTTCAGCTGGTCAGGGTTCATCGCCAGGCACATGGAGCAGCCCGCAAGCCGCCATTCAAACCCGGCTTCCTCGAAGATGTCGGCCAGGCCTTCTTCCTCAGCCTGCGCACGGACGAGGCCTGAGCCGGGCACGACCATCGCGCGCATGCCATCCTTGACCTTGCGGCCTTTCAGGATTTCTGCGGCTGCGCGCAGATCTTCGATCCGCCCATTGGTGCAGGAGCCGATGAACACCGTGTCAATTTCAACCTCGTTCAGCGGTGTGCCCGAGGTCAGGCCCATGTAGTCCAGCGACCGTTTGGCCGCCTCAACCTTGCCACCCTGGAAGTCTTCAGGGCTAGGCACGGCTGCGGTGATCGGCAGTACGTCTTCGGGCGAAGTGCCCCAGGTCACGACCGGCGCGATGTCTTCGCCCCTGATGGTGATGACCTCGTCCCAATGCGCGTCGTCATCGGAATAGAGCGTTTTCCACCACGCTAGCGCGGCTTCCCACTGGGCACCCTTCGGTGCATGCGGCCGGCCCTGAACGTATTCAAAGGTTTTTTCGTCCGGTGCGATCAGGCCTGCGCGGGCGCCGCCTTCGATGGCCATGTTGCACACGGTCATGCGGCCTTCCATGCTGAGATCGCGGATCGCTTCACCGCAATACTCGATGACATAGCCGGTGCCACCAGCGGAGCCGGTCTTGCCGATCACGCTGAGGGTGATGTCCTTGGCGGTGACGCCAGGGGACAGTTTGCCCGTAATCTCCACCTTCATGTTCTTGGATTTCTTCTGGATCAGCGTCTGCGTTGCCAGAACATGCTCTACTTCCGAGGTGCCGATGCCATGGGCCAGCGCGCCAAACGCGCCGTGTGTGGCGGTGTGGCTGTCGCCGCAAACCACGGTCATGCCCGGCAGGGTCCAGCCCTGTTCAGGGCCGACGATATGTACAATCCCCTGGCGCACATCTGTCACTGGGTAATAGTGAATACCGAAATCCCTGGCGTTCTTGTCAAGCGCAGCCACCTGGATGGCGCTGTCTTCAGTCATATTCTTGGGGTCTTCGCGTCCCGGCGTGGTCGGCACGTTGTGGTCCGGCACGGCAATGGTTTTCTCCGGTGCGCGCACTTTGCGCCCTGACATGCGCAGCCCTTCGAAGGCTTGTGGGCTGGTCACCTCGTGCACAAGGTGACGGTCAATATAGAGCAGGCAGGTGCCGTCTTCGGCCTCGTGGGCGACGTGGGCATCCCAGATTTTGTCATAAAGCGTTTTGGGGGACATGGGTCCTCTCCGATCTTTGGTAGTTTCGGCGGATGGCTGGAGGCTGGCGTTTATAGCCGGGCCAGAACGGTACGGGCGGCGCCAAAGAACCGTTCGCGCAGGCGCGCATGGTCCTGCATAGCCAATTTTGGGGCCGAAACCTGTGTCATACCTTGTCAGATACAGTCCTGTGCCCGCGCATTCAAGCATCGAACGTGCGCCTGCCGGTCATGCAACTCACCGCGCAGCTGGTTCCATTGTGCGCTTTCGTAAGGAGCGTGAATTTGGATATAGACTTGCTGCCGAAGACGCTGGCTGATCTGATCAACGGCCGGGGTGCAGTTTATCTTGCTTCGTCGGATGTGTGCAAAGAGACAGGTATCGATATCCCTTGCTCGTAGCGCGAAGTGTGTTTGTTGAAAGATGAGCCTTTCCGTGGGGTCACAACCGATTGATCGATCCGGCACGCAGGTTTATCCGTGCGAAATGGAGTCGCAGAAGAGCGACATTTCCATTGCTATTGCCGCCGTTTCATTGATCTGACACGGGACTGCTGCTACGTTTAATGCAAGCCCGACGCGCCGCGGGCGGCTTCCGGCGCACTGAAAGGAGGACGACGTTCTGTCAATCCATACTGAAGCGACGATGATCGCTGATACGGGACCGGGCCCAATGGCAGTCCCGACTGAGCCGGACAGCGAAGCGCTGCTCGACCGCATTGTAAAATCTCTCACCGACGACAAGGCTGAAGATATCGTGCAGATTGATCTGCGTGGTAAGACGTCTATCGGCGACTACATGGTTGTTGCCTCCGGGCGGTCCACGCGTCAGGTTTCTGCGATGTCGGAAAAGCTGGTGGAGCGTTTGAAAGCGGACTTTGGCCGTGTCGCCCGGGTTGAGGGCAAAGATGCCGGCGACTGGGTTCTGATCGACACCGGCGATGTCATCGTGCATGTGTTCCGCCCGGAAGTCCGCGAATTTTACCAGCTCGAAAAGATGTGGGCCCCAGTCGCAGACGCGAACTGATGACCGGCCTTTAAGCCTGAATGCGCGTTCATATTTGCGCGGTCGGTCGCTTGCGGGCCGGGCCCGAGAAGACTTTGATCGACGACTACCTCAAACGTTTTGACCGCACAGGTCGGGCCTTGGGACTGGGACCTGCATCAGTTTTGGAGGTGGACGAGCGCAAGGCGCAGACATCAGCCGCCCAGGGCGCGGCGTTGGAGCGGGTTCTGCCGCGAAATGCCGTTCTGTGTTGCCTGGACGAACGCGGGCGCACGCTGAAATCCCCTGACGTTGCAAAAATGCTCCGCGATTGGGCTGATCGCGGGCACTCAGATGTTGCGTTCCTCATTGGTGGGGCCGATGGTCTGGATCCGGGTTTGCGTGACCGGGCACAACTGAGCCTGTCTTTCGGGGCTATGGTCTGGCCGCACATGCTGGCGCGGGTGATGCTGGCCGAACAGCTGTACCGGGCCACGACGATCCTGGCGGGAACGCCATATCACAGAGCGTGACTGGCTACTTCAACTGCACCACGAACATCTCTTCCGACCAGCCATCCACGTTGCAGCGGGATTGGATCTGTACTGCGTTTGGTCGGCACCGATTACGACACCGCCCAGCGATCGTGTAAAGGGTTGTTCCGTTTCTTGGGGATGGTGCAACACGCGCATGCCCAGTTCGTTCCCCTGCATGTCCAGAACGCGCCAGCCATCTGCATAATGGTCCCACCCGGTATCGGGGTGGCGGATCGTGATATCGAACGGCCAGCTATTTGCAGCTTGATGGGCAGTGACGGCTTCGATCACGCGGGGATCGGCCAGGGCGGGCCCTGCAAGACAGGCAAAGGCAAAACAGAGGCGCATGAAGCGGTATTAGACCACCGGTTGGGCGAATTGGGGTCAAGTCTGCGTGTCTTGCAGCAGCACCTGCCGGGACCGTGACGAGAATTCCCGCCGATACAGCATCAGGGTCGTGGCGATCATGGCAACCGCCAGTGGCAGCGGGCCAAGCAGCCAGGCCGCTGCGGCGAGGGAGAAATAGGTGGCGCGCATCGCCTTATTGAAACTGCGCGCAGCGGTGATACTGACCTCCGCCGCCTGATCGGCGCGGGGGTAGGCCCTGGGGTCTTCGGGGTCGTTGGGCACGGCGGCCATGAGGATCGCGCAGTAGCCAAACAGACGGTGCGACCAGACAAATTTCAGGAATGCATTGGCTAGGCAGATCAGCAGCAAGACCAATTTGATTTCCCAGAATATCTTGGGCGCGCCGTCGAGGCTGAGGTCACTGGCAACGTCCTGCAACAAGGTCAGATTACCGATTAACGCCAGCCCGCCGCCGATGGCGATCATGGTGGCAGAGGCGAAGAACGCGGTGCCTTGCCGCATCATGCTCACGACCTGAGAATCGAATATGCGGGGTTCGCGTGTTACCATTTGGCGCATCCATTCGCGGCGATACCCGTTCATTAACCGAGATACCGACGGTCGGCTCGGGTTCGGGCTTTCGATTTGCCAGTTGATCCAGACCCAGCCTGCAAAAAGCCCCACCAGCGCCGCTGCGTCATAGAGCGAGAAATAGGAAATCACGTCCAGCCAGGTCATTTGGCGGACAGTAGGGGGTTTTGCTTTGCCTTGCCAAACCTCCATTTTGGTAATATTAGTTTACCAAAATGGAGGTTTGTCAGATGGAGATGCCACGCCCCGACCCCGCGGTCCTTGCCCGAAAAGCGCAGCTGGTGTCGCGGCTGCGCACGATCCTTGCTGATGACGCGATCATCCATGATGAAATGGAAACGCGCGCCTATGAGTGTGACGCGCTGACAGCGTATAAATGCCCGCCGCTGCTGGCCGTGCTGCCATCGACTACGCAGGAAGTGTCTGACGTTCTGCGCATCGGCCATGACATGAGCGTACCGGTGGTGCCGCGTGGGTCGGGCACGTCTCTGGCCGGAGGCGCGTTGCCAACGGCGGACAGTGTGATCCTGGGTGTGGCGCGCATGAACGACGTTCTGGAAACCGACTATCCCAACCGTGTGATCCGGGTTCAGACGGGGCGCACCAACCTGTCAGTCAGCGGGGCGGTAGAAGAGGAAGAATTCTTCTACGCGCCAGACCCGTCGAGCCA
>Ga0075480_10003313_pt1 | contig 10343 bp, 8 predicted proteins | sample DEB08_DNA_7_FD_81590 | JGI IMG/M metagenome (GOLD analysis project Ga0075480, IMG submission 81590) | Aqueous microbial communities from the Delaware River and Bay under freshwater to marine salinity gradient to study organic matter... | ecosystem: Environmental > Aquatic > Marine > Coastal ...
AATATTTTAAAACGTGCCTCTGCGTTATTAATTTCTCTATTCTTACTATTTTTTATTGGGTTTCCTTTTGCTTATTCTCAAGATAATGCAGAGATGCTACTCAGAAAAAACTCTATGATTTTCGCATGTGAAATAAATGCTCCTGCAGTAAATATACTACTCAATCTTGAAGAAGAAATTTACTGCGAGAATAGTTCAGAAGTGCTTAATATTATTAGTCCAAGACAACCAATGGAGTTACTATCATTTGGATTCGAGAAGAATCCTTATATACACATCGTAGGAGTATTAATGTATGTACTACTGTTAACCCCAAAAATTAATAAAAAAACTAGCTATTTCGAGTTGCTTGAATGAAAAAATATATACTACAACTCTCAAAAAATGAAATAATTGATATTTGTGGAATATATCCTCAAGATTTTGAGAAAATTGAAATTCAAAGTGATGCAAATTTTGCTTTTGTAAACGATCCAAATTATTCAGCTGTTCAGCTGTTTGATGTTGATAGTAACACAGTTTTTGTTAACTCATTTAGGGAATGTGAACATTATGTTAATGGTGGTTGGAACTATTTTCCAAATCAAATAAACGAAAGTGACTATCATAATATTTTATCAATCTTCTCATTAATTCTTGTTATTACTGGGCTGGCTATTTTTAGAAAATTGAGGATTGGAAATATTAAGTGATTTTAAATTTAAATAAAAAGATTCTATTGAAAGGAATTTTACTAATATTCTTGATTGTTCTACCGTTTTCACTTTCAGACGTAACGGATGACATCACACCTCAGAAAATTACCTCTGATTTGAGATTTTATGAAATTAACACTTGCAGCATTTCATTAAATGAATTTCTTGTTAAAAACCCGAATGTAATTTATCAAGATCATTATAAAATAAGGTACAACAATTTTTCATCCATAAAATGTTTTGGACAAATTACTGGAGTTGATCAGATAGATAATACCTTTTATATTTCTATAGGAACAAATTCTATATTGAATATGTTTATTCAATCTTTATTTTGGTTAATGATTATTTCTTTAATCCCAGTAAATAGATTTCATAAATTAAAAATAACTGATTTTATTTCAATTATTAGTACCGGCTTGATCACAATTACATTAATTTATTCTGAACAACGTTTCTATCAAAATGCGTTTTTTGAGCTTGAACTTACAGACAGAACTTCCTTCATTCATTTGTTTATTTATTTACTGACAATAATATATTTTGGCTTTCAGATTATCGCAAGCAGAAGTAACCAGATTATAAACTACATACCTTATGGATTTCTTTTGATTGGTGTGTTTAGTGGATTTAACTTATATTTTTTAAGTCTTTTATTTTGTTCATTTGGAATAAAAACGCTTATTAATAATCTTAAAATTAGAAAATCTTTTTCGATCCTTAATGTATTAATTTTATTTTGGTCCTACTCCGCTATTGGAATGTTTTATTATTTAAAACCAGATAAAATAAGAGGTCTTTCGCATGCTGATTATAATTTTCTCTCTGTACTTTCATGGAGTTATTTAATTATATTTTCGATATTAGGACTTTACAGCTTTATTGCTAATAAACATTCTCATATAAATTGGTTACAGCTTAGAAATAATTTTTTAAATTCTGCTTCAATATTAATTATTCTAGGATACTTAGGTAGTTCAATGCCTTATGTAAATTTTATTAACTACTATTTTTTTGGTCTTAATAAATATGGAACAGATAATCAAAATCTCTTCAGTACTGATATTTGGGGTGAAACTCAGGCTTGGAGGGGTTTTTTCCCTAGTGCAGAGACAATTGGTGAATTTTTTGCTCTTGGATTGCTACTTGTTTTTTTGTACAGAAATAAAAAATTGAATTTCCAGCTTTTTATGGGTGTTATTGCATGTTTGATAGGGCTTTATGCATCAAATAATAAAGCTGCACTTATAGGTTTGGTTTTATGTATAATCTTAAAATTTAAAAAAGAAAAAGGTCTGAATATTCAAAAAAGTCTAATTTTGTTTCTTCCAGTTATAGTTTTACTTCTTTATTTTATAAGATTAGAAAATATTATGTACTCTCTGGATTTTTCTTCTGGAAAAATGATAGGCATGGCACAAGCATATGCACTTGACTACAATTTATCTTCTTCTGTAATTTTCTTTTCTGAAATTGAAAATAATAATATTTTTATTCGAGGTTTCTTTCTAGTCTTTGGTCTTGTGGCATTTCTAATAAATAGATCAGAACTTTGGGGAATTTTCTTTTCTAGATACAATCCATCAATGTCTGAACTTCTATTTGGGACTGGACCATTTGTACTTTCAAACCATTACAGTGAAATTGATATTTTCTCTAAAAGAGTATCAACGGGAACAGATTTAGGTTTTCTTTTACCTCATTCATCGTTGCTTTTATTAGTAATTTTTACTGGATTGATCGGAATAATATCAATACTTTCATTGATAATTTTCCTACTATACAAAGTAAAAGATGTTGACTACAACTTATATATCGTAGGATTATTTATTTGTTTGAATCTACTAAAGAGTGACTCTATTTTATACTTTTCATCATTCTCTTTATATTTTTTATTCTTTGTATTAATTAATAAAAAAATAAGTAAAAAATGATTTTTAAAAATATTAATTTTTTTATTTTATGTTAAAGATATCTATTACTTTAATTTTATAAATTTACTTTTAGGAAATCTACTTTTGTTACTTTGAACAATCGCATCAAAAAAATTCCAAGCCAAAATAAGAACATAGTCATAGTTAAGATTTTCTGTATCTGAAGAGATAATTTTAATACCTACTCCTGGTATGTATTTTTCGTGCTTTAGTGAATTATCATCAATTGTAAACTGTACTTCTTTTTCACTAATTCCAAAATAATTTAATACGGTAGTGGCTTTTGCAGGAGCAGCATAACCTATAATAGTTTTGCCTTCATTCAAGAGGTTGTTAATTTTTTTTAAAGAGGTTAATTTAATTTTTTCAACTTTTTTACCAAAAGTTTCATAAGTTTGAAATTTATTTAATTTATTATCGAGCTCTAAAGAAATATACTTTTTGACACTACTATGTATTTTTACATTCTGATTCTTAGATGCATACACTCTAAGTGATCCTCCATGGGTATCAACTTCTTCAACTTTATAAATATTTAAATCAGAATATTTAAATAAATTCTGGAGTGAAAGAAGGCACCAATAGTTGAAATGCTCATGGTAAATATTATCAAAAGTTAAATCTTTAAGTGTACGTAGTAAATACTGCACTTCAAATACAAAAACTCCATCTTTTTTTAATAGTTTTGAAACATTATTAAGAATTCCTTTTAGATTGTCTGCGTGTGCGAAAACATTAAATGCAGTGATAACATCTGCTTTACCATATTCAGAGCTTATTTTTTTAATACATTTTTCATCGAAGTATCTATTGATTGTTTTAATACCATTCTTATTCGCAATTTTAGAAACATTTTTTGCAGGTTCTACACCTATTGCTTTGATACGATAATTTAATAATGGTTTCAGAAAAATTCCATCATTACTTCCAATATCTACAACTAAAGACTTTTGAGTTAAGTTTAATTCGGTTTTAAGTTTTTTTGCTAGTTCTTGAAAGTGTAATTTAAAAGTATCTGTGGTTGAAGATAGGTATAAATAGTTATCAAACATTTTTTTTGAAGGTACTGCAACGGATAACTGTGAATTAAAACAGGATGAACAAAAGTTAACCTCCAAGGGATATTTATCATAATTATCTTCTTTTTTTTCTAGAAGATTGTTAGCAAGTGGTGAAAGACCTAACTTAATATATGGTTCTAAGTTTTGGGATTCACAAACCCTACATTCAGTTTTGTAACTTTCAATTAAATTTTCAGCCAGCCTCGTGTCTACTAAATCATATTTCATCGTATGTGTTATCCCGTAATTATCATGCTCTCTTTCTCCAGTTACAAGGTTTAATAAAACAGAATCTTCAAGAAAAACCATCGTGTGTGCAACATTTGGTGGAATTATGGATAATTCGCCAGATTTAACTAATAATGTTTCAACAACTGAATTTTCATCTAATAAATCTTTGGTTAGGCTTATATAACTTCCTGATATGAGGAGACACTTTTGAGTTTGAATTGGATGGTAATGATTTCCTCTAATACTTCCTTTCACTGAATCTACAGCTCCTATCATATTTATTGGATCTTCAAAATAATAATTTGATATTACTCCTCTAGAATCTGAGTAATTATCTTTGCCTTCAATAATAAATTCATTATCTTTAAGAATATCAATATCCTTCCAATGTAAATACATCTCTTTAAGCGAATTAGGTAAATTGTAAAGGTACTTAAAGCCGAGTTTTTTAATCTTGTCACTATTAAGACCGTATCCTAGATTTGGGACATCATCGTTGGTTGATATAATTTTGATTTTTTTATTTATTTTTTTACAGGCATTGGCAACTTCTTTAACTGTAATGGTTTCATTAGACAAATGAAATATTTCATTATTTACGGTTTCATTTTCACCAACAAATTGCATCGCTCGTGCAACATCTACAATATTTACAAGACTTTTTAATTGTTTCCCTCCACCAAATAGGCTTATGGTTCCATTCTGAGAAGTTATTTTTGCAAATAAATTTGGCATAATATTTAACCGTGTTGAATCAAAAGAATTTCCATACACTGACCCAAGCCTTAATATTACATATTTTTTACCTGACTCTATTATGTCTTTTTCAGATTGATATTTTGACTTTGAATACTCTAGAACAGGTTTGGGATTATTGAGTTCATCAAGATTTTTTTTCACTGTTCGTAATCCTTCAAACACTACATGTGTTGAGGGAAATATTATTTTGCAATCTTTTTTTGTGTAATTTAATATATTTCTTGTACCATCTATACCCACTTTTTTAATTTCTTCATTTAACTCTTTGCTTGACTGTCCTTTTGTTTGAGGAACATCGGTTATCCCTGCAAGGTGATATACAACATCAAAATCCTTAATGAAATCTTTTAGAGTTGAACTATCTAGAATATTAAGTTGCTTAAACCCAACACCCCATATTTTGAGTTGATTTACACGGCTTGAGTAATATTTCACATCAAGAACTGTTACTTCGTAGTTTCTTGTCAAACCTGAAAATACTTTTGCTAACTCCATTCCTATGTAGCCAAGTCCGCCTGTAATTAAGATTTTTTTCATAAAGTTATAATACAACCTTAAAAAATAAATTAGCCTGAAGTATAAAAATAAATTATTTAAAGAATTATTAGTGTTTTAAAAGCTCCATATAAAAATTTTAATTTCTGGTTTAATGGAATCGAACTTGATTTAAATATATTTAGTAGGCTAGAAATTTCATGTCTTTTGAATTTTATGTTTACATGATAGGAATTTTTAAAAAAATTTTTATAGGCGTTTTGATAATTTGATGATAACTCACTGTAAATATTTTCAAAATACCAAGGTTTTTTACTTCCAGCATAATGATGAAAGTAAATTTTTTCTTCTGTGATTGTTATTCCATCTGGAGATGTGTAATTCATACTACTTGGGATCTCTAAATAATTACTGTCAAAATATAAATTCATAACATCCTGATCCCAAAAAATTATTTTTTTATAATTTTTTTTCATTATCTCTAACATTGTCTTTATTGTTTCAGTATCTATCCATTGTTGATAATCAATGACTAATACCCCAGCATTAAAATATTTATCATTTTTCATACCAAGATTTTCAAAAAAAGATGCTGCATTATTTCTAGTTAGCTCAGTTAAAGCTGCTATTGGCAATTTTTGTTTAATCATTTTTTGTTTAATGTCTAGTAAGATTCCTGTAGGATTTTCCATACAGATGACATCAGCATCGATATACGAAAGATAATCAATGTCGCTAGGAAGATACTTTTGTATAAAAATTCTGAAATAAGTTGCTGAAGTTACATGCGAGTCGAGCAAGTTTGGAAAATTGTGACCTATTTCATTGAATTTATAAATATTGATTTCATTGAGATTCTTATGTTGACTAATTTTTCTTTTATATTTAGCGAAAGATTTTGGGTTATTGTGAATAATATATATGGTTATTTTTTCATCAAGATTGTTTAATAGTGAGTAAATTGATACTGCGCCTTGAACGTTATAGTTATTATCAAAACAATAAAGGAAATTCATTACTCTACTAATGTAGTTATAACTTTTTAATAAATAAAGGTTGTTATATAAAATTTTCTTAGATGTTAAAGTTTTAATATGATGAAAAGTAATTTAAATAATATTAAATTATATGGAAATAACTTATGAACCCTTCAATTACTATTTTTACTTCAATGACGAATCCCGAAGAAAGAAAAGATCCTTGGCAGGAAGCTCTAGATTGTTATGAAGAACTCGCTGATGAGGTTTTAATAATAGGTGATGACTTCCCAGAAGAATTTAAATGGGATTACTTTGGTAAAATTTTTCAGAAAGCCTTTGATGAGTCAGAGGGTGATTGGGTCTTCAGAATGGATTTGGATTATTTTTTTCACGAAGAAGATATACAAGAAATTCGAGAACTCTTAAATAAGCATTCTGAATATCCAGCAATAGCCTTCCCTCAATATCAGTTTTTTACACCTGACCGATATCAACTAAAAACAAAGATTTGTTTAGCGCTTAATAAAAAAAATTTTCCAAACATTAAGCTTGACGGAGGTGGAGATCTAGTTTTACCAACTATGAATAACAAACTAATTAATGTAGCTGATGTTCCTAATTCAAAAATACCAATATATCAATACGACTCAACATTTCGAACTAAAGAGATCATTTCAAATGATAGAGCAAGGTTTGCTAGAGCATGGTTTAGACAATTTGGAGACTATGGGAACAGAGGTGGTCCAACCCCTGAAGAAGCATTTAAAGCCTGGTATAAAATGATTGAAGAAAGATACCCTAAACATACATTTAGATTAAATAAAGATAAGCATCCTATATTTATGAAAGAACGTCTTAAGAAACTTGAAAAAGGTCAGTTTGGGTTTGACGCATTCGGTTTGAAAGGAAACACTGACAGACATGTAAAGCATTACTTAAGGGGCTATAGAGATAAGTATCTTTAAATTACTCAGATTGTATTAGTTTCAACAGCTCTGAATTGAATAATTTATTATCGAACTTTTCTGAAACAATCTCTTTAGCATTTTTTTGAATTGAGTGGTACTTGTCTTTATTTTTAAGCAACATGACAATTTCTTTTTTCCAAATATCTATATCTGAATTAAATAAATATAAATGCTTTTCATGAATAAGGTTTGAATCCCAAAAACCTTTAGTGTTACTTATTACTACAGGAGTCCCACAAGCCATGGACTGTAAGGCTACACTCTGTCCAGATGGTTGAATGGTATTTTTAAGTGGAATTATTGTGATCGCACTGCTGTTATAGTATCTCTTTATGTCTAGATCAGTAAGATCATCTGAATGCCAATTTCCAGCTATCAGATTTACATTTTTTAAATTAACATCTTCTTTTTCAAGTCTATTAGTAACCACAACAAAATTTATATTTGGCATTGATTTAGCTAATTTGGTTAAAAACAGATAATCCCTGTTGAGATCATTGCCAATAAAAAGAATTGAATTTTTTCTATCCACATTGTTAATTTTTGTATCACCCCAAAATTCAACATCTACTCCAAAGGGAATATAGAAAAATTTATCGGAATGCCTTGTAAAGTTTTTATTTGCTAAATTGAACTCTTGTTCACCTATAAAAATAAAACGAGTTACATATTTAAAGAGATACCTTAACATTATTTTATTAAAGAAATTATCCCTCCCAATAAGTAACCCCATAACAAAAACATTTATATTTATATTTTTTTTATTTATTTTCGGGAGAATTAGAAAAGAGTTGAGTAATAATTGCTGATTGCCAAAGAAAAGATCATTACTCTCAAAAATTCTTTGTGTGTCTTCCTTTGTTAGTTCGTTTTCTAAATGTATACCTACTCCGGTAAGTTTTGATAAGATTTTAGAAATTATCCTGTATAATTTTTTATCACGGGGTATTACTTCAACAATTTGGGTATCGTAATTTTTACTAAAATCAAAGAAACCGTAATACATTTCTTTTGCAAAGTCTTTATTGTTTTCCATTTTCGAGATTCTTCCTGGACCATATATGTAGGTGATTTTTTTTTCAATCATTATTTTTATAAATTAGTATTTTTAAACAATGTAATTTCCCTTGCAGAAGAGGTAAGAATTGGTTCAAAGTTATTTTTAATCATATAAAGATAAACTTCTGGTGTTGTTCTTAAATTATTAACACCTTTTTCGGGCCCATGATCAATAGTTACATACATTGTTCTTTTCAAAGTTTCTGCTGCCCCATGTAATATTTCTAATTCATGTCCTTCACCATCAATTTTTATTAGCTTAACTTTTTGGAAGTTGTAAGAGTCTAATTTTTTTACTTGAACATTACTGTACGTATCGGAATCAGATTTTTCTAAGGATGTATCTGCTCCAGTAGAGTCGATATATAATTTTTGGATTTCTTCGTTGTCTGATAGGCCAGTTTGATAAATTTTTCCTTTTTTTAGTACAAAGTTTTTTTCTAATGCTTGATATATTTCTGCGTCTGGTTCAAAACCGATATATTCAATATTGTTATCACTTTTAGAAAAATATGGGATAAGCTCGCCGACATTTGCACCACAATCTATCACTGTATCATTTTCATAAAACTTAACTTTGTTAATTAGATAAACAGCTGCTAAGTGTTCAGAGAAAACCTCAATACCTCTCAACATTCTGGTAAATCTCTTATTGGTATAAAAAAACTTTCCATAATTATCTCTAACAATGAAAAAATTGTCTTTAAAAGTGATTTTTACTTTTGTAAAATTAAGACAGGTTATAGCCCAGCAATACAACTTTTCAGAAAATGTTTTTTCAGCAAATATAAATGTAAAACTTAGTAATAGGTAGTAAATTTTTTTTGATTTAGTAATTTTTGTTAAATTTATATTGTTGAGAATATACGTCGGAATATTAATTAAAGATGCCATTACGATAACAATTATACAGCTAATTTAAGAATTGAATTAATGGGTTAAAAAAATAACCTGGATGTATGATTGACTAATGAAGATATTAATTACCTTTACTTATGGATATTCGTTAAAAACATGGGAAGATTCGGGAACTCTTGAACGAGAAATATCTATTTATGAGATGCTACAAAAACAATACGGGTATGAATTTATTTTTTTAACATATGGAGACAGTTCTGATTTAAAGTGTAATTTGAAAAATCTTAAAGTAGATATTATCCCGATTTATGATCATATGAAATATTCAAAATATAAGATAATAAATATTATAAAGTCATTCTTTTTCCCATTTTTTAATAGGAAAAATTTTCAAGATATTGACCTTATTAAACAAAATCAACTCCTTGGATCTTGGGTAGCTATAATTTTTAAGTTTTTATTAAAAGTACCTCTTTTTACAAGAACCGGTTATGACATGTATGTATTTAGTGAGAAAGAGAACAAAAGTCCTCTAATAAGAAATCTTTATCTTCAACTTACAAAAATTACAATAAGACTCTCTGACTCCTATTCTGTATCAAATAATACTGATTTTGAAACCTCAAAAAACAATTATCCAACAAAAGAAAACCTGGTTCTTCGACCTAATTGGGTCTTACCTATTGAACAAATTGATTTCAAAAATCGTAAATTATCAAAAGTTTTGTGTGTTGGAAGGTTGGAGTATCAAAAGAATTTTTCTTATTTAATTCGAGAACTTCTAGGTTTTGATATTGAAGTAGATATTGTTGGAAAAGGTGGGGATTTCGATAAGCTAAAAAGATTTTCCCAAGAAAATAATATAAAAGTAAATTTTTTAGGAAATATGTCTAATCAAAATCTATTAAAACTTTATCCTAAATACCAGATATTCATTTCAACCTCATTATTTGAAGGACATCCTAAGACCGTCCTTGAAGCAATGTCAGCTGGTTGTGTGGTTGTTTTATCAAAAATATCTAATCATGAGGAATTAATAAACGATCAAGAAAATGGTTTCTTATTTGAACTAAAAGACAATGGTTTAAGTAAAACATTTTCAAACATAATTAAGAGTACAAAACTTGAAGTAATTTCAAATAATGCGATTAAAACAACAAAAGAAAACTTTGGTTTGAATAAAGCTGTAGAACAAGAACATTTAGATTATCAAGAGTTGGTAAATTATAAAGAGTCAAGATAGCTTTGTAGAACAAATAGTTTCCAATATCTTAACGCATTAGTTCTTGAAACTACCCTAGAC
>Ga0075480_10003314_pt1 | contig 10341 bp, 24 predicted proteins | sample DEB08_DNA_7_FD_81590 | JGI IMG/M metagenome (GOLD analysis project Ga0075480, IMG submission 81590) | Aqueous microbial communities from the Delaware River and Bay under freshwater to marine salinity gradient to study organic matter... | ecosystem: Environmental > Aquatic > Marine > Coastal ...
CATGGCTAAACCCTCCTGGAAAAATCGGCGGCGCTACATCCTGGCATCGTTCATCATTGGCGCTTTCATGCTCATCGGCTCCACCATTGCTGCACTCACCGGCAACATCACAGACATCAGCGACCTGGTGACTGGTGGTGTAGCGTTGATTACCCTGATTCTCACGAGCTACATTTTCGGTGCTGTGTGGGAAGATAAGTCACTACATAAAGGAGAAAACCCTGATGGATAAACTGAAGAACTATTTTGACTACTCGCTTGAGCGTGCGGTGAAAACTTGCGCTCAGGTTGCACTCGCAACAATCGGTGTAACAGCTGCAGGCATCCTGGATGTGGACTGGGTGCAGGTGTTGTCTGTGTCAGCTCTCGCTGGGGTGATGTCCCTACTCACTTCGGTGCTCACCTACGATAAGGCTGCACAGTAATGGCAGACCTGGTGGAGAACCTTGACGGCTACGCTGTCCCTGTAGATCCTATGGACCTGCTCGCTTGCGACTCTTGCCAGTGATACACTTTGAGTAGGCATCATGCCTCTCTTGAATGAACCCCTCAGCTTCTTCCACCTGCTGGGGGGTTCTTCTATTTTGTGACCTGTGCTCGAAGCCAAGCGCTGAGACTCATGCCTGCTTTCTTTGCTTCTGTTTTCATTGCAGCATATTCTTCGAGCGATAGAGAGAAACTGGCTTGCACTGATTTGTTATCGCTTATGGTGCGAGGTCTGCCAGGTGTCATTCGCTAAGCCAGGAATAAACTGTGCGCCTTGTGACGCCTGCTTTTTTCGCTAGGGTGCTGAGCTTTGTCCCTTCGCGGTATTGGTCCCTGACACGGCTTCTGAGCTCTGCTGTGACCTTTTCTACACGAACGAGCTGCCATGCCCTGAGGTCAGCGAGTTGCTCTAGTGTTTGATCGGCTAAATCGTAGTTCCCTGGAATAATCATGAGCACCACTATACACGCCGATACAGAAATGTGTTGCACTTTCTCTGTGGATACCGCTACACTCCTGAGTAACCCAAAGAAAGGTGGAAAACAAAATGGGTGCTATGAAGCAAATAGATGTGCAGTTCCAGGAGGCCATGCACCTTGCAATGACCTCTCATAACAAAGAGCTCGCTGACACTGTGGCGTGGTATCGAGCACACTTTGACCAGCTGCCTGCTGAACTAATGCGTGCGATCCTCACTGATGAGGCTTTCTTCCAGAAGGCTCTCACGGTGTGGGACAACACGCGGTTCAGTCCTAAGCCTGCAAGCGAGCATGTGGCTTTGCAGGTTCCCCTGGTGAAGCGTAGGGATCTGCGTGAACCTAAGCGCGTGAGTTACCGTTGTGCGCTGATGTTGTCACTGGTTGGTGTTGCACTTGTGACAGGTGTTGCCTTTTTGGTGGTGGCATTGTGAGGACAGGGTTAGCGTTCATAACTGTAGGTGTCCTGGTTGCCCTGATTGGGCGTAACACTGACTCCTATGTGATGGCAGGTATGGCTGTTCTGTCTGGTTTGGCAATGCTGAGAGTGAAAGGACTGGCATGAAAGTAACACTGCAGGATATTACCCCTGAGCTGATGCAGAAGCTCTCTGATCAGAACGATGAGCAGAGACTTCATGTTCTGACTAGGGAGGAGACACGCGCTCTGACTCATGAACTGGAGTACACAATCATGGTGGCTTCTCAGTTGCAGGCTCGCTGCCAAATGCGTGCGAAACGCCTCGAACACTTGGGGATGAGCACAACAGACATTGCTGACATGTTTGATGTGAATAGGAGGACTGTGGCTAAATGGTTGCGGTCAAGTATCGAGATTGAGGTGGTTACAACATGATGGATGTGCAGGTGGATGGGCGTGAGGTAATCGTGCGCCTAAAGGATGATGTGTTTCAGATGGAGGAGCCTGGGACAGTGTGTTTGACTATGAAGCAGGCTCAGGTGTTGCGGCGTGCCCTAAACGCACTGAACCACTACCAGTCCCTGGATGAGGAGGGTGAGGATGGCTGATGCACCGGTGTGAAATAAACCAGTCAAGAGATTGCGACTCCCAGACCAGACACCTTGAGGATGTTGGCTGGTGTTGTGAGCCCTGCTACTTCTGGTTGCGCGGTGGCTAACGCTCAGCTGGGAGAGTCCCAGCCCACACCCCATAACGCTCATCATTCTCAGTCGCGTACATGAAGCACGCATCCTTGATGGGGCACTCATCACACAGCGCACGCGCAAGTTTGATCGCGTACTCCCTGGTGTGTTTGTCAGGGAAGTCCTCAGGGAAGAACACCTCAGGGCAATCCATACAGGGGGTCCTGCCCACAGTGTCTACGGCGGCCATCAGGTTTGAGTAGTGTCTGTGGTGGGTCATAACCTAAGACTATAAGAAAGGTGGACAGTTATGGGACAGCGTAGTGAGGCTGAAAAGCTCGCTGACCTCATGGTTGAGGAGTGGATTGCTGCTTACTCTGACAACGGTGCAATCTGGCAGACCGCTTGGGAGCAACTGAAGGCAGCTAAGTTGCGTGAAGCTCAGGTTGTCATTGATGAGGCCCTGGAGATTGCGAGAGCTCGCTGGAATAGGATGCACAATGTTGGGTCCTAACCAGTTTATTGCTTCTAAGCAACTGTTCGAGGCTGACTGGTTGCGTGCTCGCAGGGAGGGTGTGACGGCTACTCAGGTTGCTAAGGCTTCTACCCCTGCAGGGTTTGAACAGTGTGTCAGGGATTGGCATGAGGAGTTTGTGGAGCACGATAACCCTTACATGGCTTTTGGTAGGGACATGGAGCCTGTGTTAGCTAAGTTTGTGCATGAGAAGCATGGGATTCTCCCTAATGATTGGCTCCTGGCTAACGCTGAAAGCCCTTGGCATCTTGCTACACCTGACGGTCTCTCCCTTGATCACAGTGTGATTGCGGAGATAAAGACCACAGGGCAAGACTGGAAGTCAATACCTTTGCAGTACAGGAGGCAAATGCAGTGGCAGCTTCATGTGACAGGGGCAGAGAAGTGCCTGTTTGTGTGGATGCTCAGGATTCAAGTAGACGATGTGTTTGCGCCTGCCTGGTTTGAACCAGAGACTCAATGGGTTTATCGTGATGAGCAAATGATAGATGACCTCAAGGCAACCGCTGCGAGGCTGTGGGAAAGGATCTACCTTGGATAGGAAAGATGTGAACTTGTTGAGGGTCGCTGATAAGTATGTGGCGGATTTGCGTGCCACACAGAAGCCTGACCTTTGGAAGGACTACTACAAACTGGAGTCTAAGATTCTGGCTCAGAAAGTGGGGAAGCGCTGATGGAGGGTGTGTCTGTTTTCGTTACAGTGCAGATACCTGATGAGCTGTATCAGAAGCTCGCCGCTTTGGCTAAGGCTAAGCAGGTGTCTGTGTCAGTGCTCGCTGGCAAAATCATTACTGACTATGTGAATGAGGAAAGGTGGAAAGATGGCTAGGTTCAACTTGGCAGATTATGAGACGGTGGAGGAACGGCTCAAGCGGTTCTACACTGACAACCCTGATGGCAGGATCCTGACAGAGAATGAGACTGTGCCTGAGTACCGGCAGGAGAAAATCTGGGTGATCAAAGCCATAGTGTTTCTGAACGGTGAGGATGTGGAGCGTGGCTGCCCTAAGGCCACAGGTTACGCTTTCGAGATTGACGGCACTGGGATGGCTAACCAGTCCTCTGCTTTGGAGAACTGTGAGACCTCAGCTATTGGTAGGGCGCTCGCTAACGCTGGGTATTCAGGGAATAAGCGCACCTCGCGTGAGGAGATGGAGAAAGTTGCACGCTTCGAGGAAAAAGCCAAGCAGATTGACTGGCTTGCTGAGGCTGAGAAACTGCAGAATGTGGACCAGTTGAGAGTACTATGGGCGGAAGCATCCAAACAGGGTGCATCCCCTGATGTACTGGAGAAACTGAAAGCTCATGCAACGGCACTCTCCCCTGCTGGCCTCAGTGAGCGAGCTGAGCCAAGCGTACCTGGAGGCACAAAGGGCAAACGATCTGCTGCTAAGTGAGTTCTGGAAGGATGAGTTGTGCAGAAGGTTGGTGAGTGTTTGTGATTCCATCACAGATAGCGAAGGATCTCGTAGAGCTTACTCAGACTAATCGTAAGGGTGTTGAGGCTCTGTTTGAGGCTGAGTCTGACCTGGCACAGTTTGAGAGTGATTTGGATAGGTGTGAGGCGCAACAGTTCCTGGATGCCACGGGCTCAGTGGCTGAACGGCAGGCTAGGGCGAAGCTTGAGTGTGCTGACATACGGTTTGACCGTGACCTTGCTAAGGCTAGGGTGAACCGGATTCGCACGAAGATGCGATCTATTGAGTCTGAGCTGATGGCGTTGGCTACGGCTGCCAAGATTCTCCAGGCTGAGATGAAACTGTGACAGCGGTGATGACCCCTGAGGAGTTCTTGGAATGGTTGGAGGACTTCGAGCCATCGCGCGATAACGATAAGACACCCCTATCGGATTCTGACGATAAGTAAGGAAAATCCCTTACCCTCACCTACCCTCCTAAGTGTTGCTAACCTGGGATTAGGGCAACATTTATTGCTCAGCTATCTTCCTGGAATACGGCACAGGTATTATATAACTGTTTATATAAAAATGTGGATAAGGGTCTTACCAGGGAGGATCTCCGCGGTTAGGTTTCTAGTCGTGGACCTGCTGGGAATCGAACCCAGGTCCTAACACAGTCGCGTGCGCGGTTTCTGTGCCAGTCGAAACCATCCAGGCCCTCCCTCATTATAGGCTAGGGGTCATGGCGGTCCCTAAGAAGGTGTTGAAGCTCGTGCAGGAGCGAGACTCTCACTGCTGGCATTGCGGTGTGGAGGAGGACCTGGTTCCTCATCACAGAATCAACCGTGGGATGGGCGGATCTAAACTGCTCGACACCCCAGATAACCTGATGATGGTCTGTAGTCGCTGGAATGGGGACATGGAAAGTAACGCTGAGCTGGCTGCTACGGCGCGTGGGTGGGGGCACAAGCTACCGGTGTGGGAGTCTTTGGAGCATCCTGTTTTTGACCGTATGGGTGGCTGGTGGTATCTTCTGCCTGATGGGGGTAAGGTGGAGTCTCACTGGAAAGACCAGGCGTTCTGAAGTAGTACAATAGAGTGAGGGCCAGCCCATCACAGACTGACCCTCACAGAAACCGATGAGTAAGCATCGGCTAAGTCCAGACTACCAGGACAAAGCCGGTAGACAAGGACAAACAATGCCACTAATCAGAGGGCATCACGCCTTCGATGACCACTTCGCACAAATCCCTAATGACTGGCTGAGGGATGACCGCTTGAGCTTGGAGGCTCGCGGATTACTCGCTCAGATCATGAGCCACAGACCAGGGTGGAACTTATCCATCAGGTCTATCTCTGCTCAGAACGGTATTGGCAAACAGAAAGTGCGCCGCATCATTGAGGAGCTCATCAGCCTGGAATATCTGGAGCGCTCTGAGAAGCAGGGTAAGGATGAGAAGGGGCGCATGACAAGTTATGACTACATAACTAGGGACCCTTTACCGCGTACCGCTGAACCGCGTACCGGTAAACCGCCCACGGGTGACAGACCCACAAAGAACACTATCCAGAAGAACACTATTGAGAGAGAAGAACAAACTAAAGAAACCGTTATTGCTTTTGATGAGTTCTGGGAGATCTACCCTAGGAAGCTGGGGAAGGGTGAAGCTCAGAAAGCTTTTGAGAAGGCTGTGGGCCGGCATGGGCTTGATGTGGTGATGGCTGGGGTTAGGTGTTTGGCCTCTGACCCTAATCTGCCTGACCCTCAGTTCATCCCTAGGGCTGCTACTTGGCTGAATGGGGAACGGTGGGGTGATGATCCTTATCCTCCTAAGCAACCTTCTGGGGCTGATAGGTTCTTGAAGCCTCCGGCGGAGATCCCTGATGCGCGTGCTTGGGTGAAACAGATGCATGATTTGGGGGAGCATTTTGAGTGTAGGGCTGGGGAGTTTGGTTGCAAATGATTTCCCTCATCTGTGTGTATATTGGTGGCCATGGTGGATAACGGTCCTGAGCAGGTCCCTGATGATCGCAACACCCCTGAGAACATTGCACGCGAGAACCTCCTGAAGGCTGACCTAGAGCAGGCATGGGATTGCACCCTTCATCATTTGCCTCAGTTCTATCATGTGGATTTTTTTGCTGAGCGTGCTGGTGAGCTGGTGGCGTGGGTTGAGGTGAAGCAGCGTAACTGTACCTCCACGCAATACCCCACAGTATTCATGAACGTGGATAGGAAGTTCAGGCATCTCATCTCTCACAGCGAGACTGCACCGGCTTTCTTTGTGGTGCGCTGGGCTGACGGTGTAACTAGGTTTATTGATGTGTGTGATGTGAAACCTGAGTGGCTGGGTGAGGGTGGGGAGAATGACCGGTGGGGGCCTGGGGAGCATGACATGGAGGCTGTGTTTCTAATTCCAATCCAAGAGATGAGGGAAATATGAGCAATTACACTGACAACTTCTGGGCAGAAGAAATGAGCATTGATTTGGGCGTGCTGGAGACAGAACGCTTCTCCCATCCCTACCAGCTCCAGTTGCATAACAAACTGAGCGCTAAGGCTGCAGAGTATTGGGCTAAAGAGAACGCGCTGAGACTTCGCATGGAAACAGCCTCAGAAATTGAGACCTATAGGCACACAGAGGAGTGTGCTGTGGAGAAAGAGAAGCGGAGCGCCCTAGTGCGTGGGGGAAAGAAAGCCGGTAAAGTTACGGCTTATGAGTTCACTGATCAACAGCTTGAGATTGCTAGGCGGTCTCTGAGTGCAGGTGATTCAGTGTGAACGGTGTGGGTTTGAGTGGGAGCTCTCTTCGAGTAGGCAGAAAACTATTCTCTGTGCCTCCTGTAGGGCTAAGAAAGTTCAGACAGTCCACACCAAGCGCGGCAAATGTCTCCCATGGCATGGTGGGTTCGCAGCTGATGACATCACACCGGTGGATGAGAATGGGAAACCTATCCTCCCTGGTGTCAGGCGTTGCGGTCATACTGATTGTGTCAATCCATCACATATAGAAAGGGAAAAGAATGATTAAGAATGAGGCTCTGATTGAGCTCACTGGGTGGCTGAATGATGTGCGCGAGTTTGACTGGGGCACAGCGTTGAAAGTTTCCGTAGATGTGCGAAAGAAAACCCCTGAAGGGACATGGGAGACAGTGGATAAGACTGTTTATGATGTGACCACTGATGGGAAAACCCCTCTGGAGGGTGTGAGGCAGGTGAAGGTGACAGGCCGGATTGTGGGCACTAATACTTTCCAGAAGCGTGATGGATCTACTGGGTCAGCGGTGAAGGTGCGTGCTGAGAGCATTGTGCCTGTGAGTGACAAGGTGAATGAGGCTGCGCTTACTGAGGTGTGGCCTACTGTGAACCCTAATAAGCCGATCACTGAGAGTGCCCCGTTCTGATGAGGTGGTCTGGTTTCGCGGTTTTGGCTGGGCTCGCTACCTTGTATTTGTTCTTGGCTGGGGAGGCTGATGGCATTTTGCAGGCGTTTGGGTTTGTTGCCTCAGCGCTCCTGTATATCTTGGCTTTTTTGAACTTGGTGAAGCCAAAAAAATAGTCAAAAAAAGTTTCTCTTTGGGCTTGCATTGTGTATGTAGTGGTATACACTAGAGACATCAACCAAGAGAGGAACACCAAAATGCAAACCTTCAAAACTATCTCAATCCAGTGTGACGAGTGTGGCGCAGACAACGCTGGCTGGCCTATAGAGGACATCATCGTGTGTTCAACCTGCTTCCTGTCTTACGAGTAAGAAAACACAGACAGGCCCCCTCTTAGGAGGGGGTTTCTGTTTGCCCAGGTAGACTGGTTAGGTGAGCCTAACTTTTGATGTTTATGGTAGACCGGCTCCACAGGGCTCTAAACGCTATGTGGGGGGTAACAGGGCTCAGGGTGGCAGGTTCATCGAAGCCTCAAAGTATCTACCTGCATGGCGCAAAGAGATTACTACTGCAGCACTCGCAATCATGCAGGATGAGGGCTGGGAGACTGTCGCGGATCCTGTGCATCTTGAGGTGACTTTCTACATTGAACGCCCTGCCACAATCTCCAGGGAGAAACGCCCTTGGCCTATCAAACCTCCTGACTTGGACAAACTGGTGCGCGGTGTTTGTGACGGTCTCACTGATGCTGGTGTGTGGGTGGATGACGATCAGGTTGTGCATGTGACGGCTTGGAAGTGTTATGCAGACACACGCGACCCTGGAGCTACAGTGAAAGTTACCCCCATTCTGGGTGGTGAGGGGTTAGACTCCTAACAGTCTCAAGGAAAGGTGGAAACTATGCTTGAGGATATGATGCCTCCAGTGAGGAGGACCTCGTGCAAAGTGAGGACCATTCTGGAAGAACTGAACGACAGTGACAGGGCCATCCTAGAGAAGGCGCTCGCTAATCATGAGGCTTGGTCTGGTAACGCTTTGGGGCGTGCCTTATCGCAGCGCGGTTTCGTTATCACTGAGAAGCCGATTAGGAAACACCGGAATAGGGAGTGCTCGTGCTAGAGGACCTGGAGCCGGCGAAGAAAGTGCAAGCACCTTCCCACTTCAGACCAGGTTTAGAGTTTGACGGTACTGAGGGGACAGCGACCACTGAAGGGCTCCCTGAGGCTCCTAACTTTGATGAGTTCCTGGAGGAGCGCGGTTACTCACCTGATGAATATGAGATTGTGGGGACACCTAGAACGTCTCAATGGCAGCGCTGGGATGGGGAGTGGCTGACCGCGTACCGGTTCCATTTCCGTAAGAAACTGGCCGGCATCCATTTGCCTACTTTGTACGCTGAGGCGAAACGCACTAAGGCGAAACCCCCCAAGCAGAAAAAGCCCAACTCCAGAACCTTTGTGATATGCCCTGCAGATTTCCAGATTGGTAAGGGTGGGAGTCGCGGTGGTCATGAGGAGTCTATTCAGAGGATCCATAAAAGCTATGACCGGATTGAGCAGAGACTGAAAACCGGCAACTTTGACCACATCATCATCCTTGACATGGGGGACATCATTGAGGGTGTGAACAATAAGGCTGACATGGACCAGCTCATCACAAACACCCTGTCACCTATGCAACAGACTGACTTAGCTGCAGCACTCATCTGGGATCTCATCAAACTGTGTGCCAAATACGCTCCTCTCACTTACGGCTCAGTCGCTTCTAACCATTGCCAATTTAGAGTGAATAAGGCAGCGGTGGGGAGACCAGGCACAGACGATTGGGGTGTTGTCATCCTGCAACAGATTAGAAGGCTCGCTACAGAGGTGGGGCTCCCTGTGGAACGATGGTTGGTCCCACAACCTCATGAGGAGGGTTTCGCGTTTGATGTGTTCGATGACGGCTCACACATCCTAGGGGCTATTCATGGCCACCAGGTTTCACGCCCTGATGCTTTCCAGGGTTTCTGGTCCAAAGCTGTGTTCAATGACAGTTACTTAGCAGCAGCCACACTCATGGTGTCAGGTCACTTCCACCATCACCGCGTGGAACAGTTCTCTGGCACTGAGGGCAGGGAGAGATGGTGGGTCCAAGCATCCACCATGGATAACGGTTCAGACTGGTACACCAGAACCCAGGGGGCCGGCGGTGACTCCACACCAGCAGTGACCTGTTTCGAGCTGGAGAAGGGTGTGCCTTTCAGGGGTAAGGTTGAGCTGTTATGACCGATGAGCAGGAGTTTGACCGGATTATGGCTTCCATATATTCACAGGATCTGCCACCGGTTGAGGTTGTCTCAGGAGAGTTCAGGGCGATTGCGAAGAACTTTTTTACTCTGCCGGTGCAGTTGCTGATGGATTTGAAGCAGGCACAGTTAGATCAGGATGGGTCAGACCTGCTCCTGCTGTTCGATGCAGCGGAGATGGCTTTCAGTGAGGCAGACTTTGAGCGTATGAAGGATTTGAGCATCAGGGACTTCCTGAATGTGATTCAAGCGTGGGTTTACTTTGAAAGGGGCAATCGTGGAGTGGAGTGAGCTTGAGGGGTTGCATGACGGTGAAACCCTGTGGGTGTTAGGGTCAGGTGCCTCCCTGAACTACATTGACGGTGCTTTCTTCAATGACAAAGTGACTGTCTCCACTAACTTCAGTGCCAGAGCTCTAGGCATACACCCTCACTACGCTTTCAGCCACTATCACCACAATGCTGAGTCCCTGCTTGCTGACAGCTCCTGTGTTGTCACTATCGAGCACGACACAATCACTCAGAGCTTGTGGCAGGATGAGCAACCTCACCACCTGGTGCTCGCACCCACACAGTACGACAAACCCCCAGGATCCGCGTGGAATCCCATCACATCCCACAAACCAGGGTTAGACCAGATAGCCTACGGTTCCTCCAGCCTCCACGGTGCAA
>Ga0075480_10003318_pt1 | contig 10333 bp, 8 predicted proteins | sample DEB08_DNA_7_FD_81590 | JGI IMG/M metagenome (GOLD analysis project Ga0075480, IMG submission 81590) | Aqueous microbial communities from the Delaware River and Bay under freshwater to marine salinity gradient to study organic matter... | ecosystem: Environmental > Aquatic > Marine > Coastal ...
ATTGATATTTTTCCTCTCGCGGGTATTCGCGTGCGCGCCACAAGGGTTGATCATTACGCGATTGCGGATGGAAATGCGAAGCACGGATTTATAGATCTGTCCATACGCTTGCGCGAAGGGCGCAGTGAGACGGCCAAAAAAGACGCTGTTGAGAAAATATTTGATTGCCTGCGCGCTTTTATGGAGCCCGTTTTGGCAACTTCCTCTGTCGCATTATCCGCAGAAATCCGCGATATCGCGGCAGAGATGGCCCCGAAATACGGTACAATCCGCCAGCATCTAAAAGGCATAGAATGACTACCTTAGACCAAAATATCTCCAAACTTGCCTCTCACCTCCAGCGCTTCGAAGCCGTTGGGATCAAAAACCGCATCGCGGGTCAGGATGTTGAGGGCGCAGGTGGAGTGTTTGCATCCCATTCCCCTGTCGACAAAAGCAAAATCTGTGATGTGGCTCGAGGAACAGGTGAGGATATCGACAAAGCCGCCTGTGCAGCGCATGACGCCTTTGCAGATTGGCGCGATATGAAGGCCACAGAGCGGCGCAAGCTGATGATCCGCATTGCCGAAGGCATCGAAGCACGCGCCGAGGAAATCGCCCTGTGCGAATGCTGGGACACCGGTCAGGCCTATAAATTCATGTCCAAAGCAGCCCTGCGGGGGGCCGAGAATTTCCGCTATTTCGCCGATCAGGTGGTTCAAGCGCGCGATGGTCAGCACCTCAAAAGCCCGACATTGATGAATATCACCACACGCGTGCCGATTGGCCCTGTGGGCATCATCACGCCTTGGAACACGCCCTTTATGTTGTCGACGTGGAAAATAGCCCCAGCGCTTGCAGCAGGATGCACCGTGGTGCATAAACCGGCTGAACTTTCCCCGCTGACTGCGCGGCTCTTGGTGGACATCGCCGAAGAAGCGGGACTTCCCCCCGGTGTGCTGAATACCGTAAACGGATTTGGTGAAGAGGCGGGCAAGGCGCTTTGTGAGCATCCTAAAATAAAAGCGATTGCCTTTGTCGGAGAAAGCAGCACAGGGTCCATGATCGTCAAACAGGGGGCAGATACGCTCAAACGAAATCACCTAGAGCTGGGCGGCAAAAACCCTGTGATTGTCTTTGAAGATGCGGACTTGGACCGTGCTTTGGATGCAGTAATATTTATGATTTATTCGATCAACGGGGAACGCTGCACATCCTCTTCGCGTCTTTTGGTGCAAAATACGATCCGCGCAGAATTCGAACAGAGGCTCGCGGAACGTGTACGCAACATCCGTGTGGGCCATCCGCTTGACCCGGCGACCGAAATCGGGCCTTTGATTGGCGAAGCTCATTTTTCCAAAGTGACCAGATATTTTGACATTGCCCGCGACGAAGGCGCAACCATTGCAGCAGGCGGCGAAGTCATCGGGGATAGCGGGTATTTTGTCGCCCCTACCCTTTTCACGAATGCAGACAATAGCATGAAAATCGCACGTGAGGAAATATTTGGTCCTGTGCTCACCTCTATCCATTTTGAGAATGAAGAAGAGGCGCTCACATTGGCAAATGATACGGATTACGGGCTGACAGGGTATCTTTGGACAAATGATCTCACCCGCGCCTTACGCTTCACGGATCGGCTTGAGGCAGGCATGATCTGGGTCAATTCGGAAAATGTGCGCCATTTACCAACCCCTTTTGGAGGCGTCAAAGCATCCGGCATTGGTCGCGATGGGGGGGATTGGTCCTTTGAATTTTATATGGAACAAAAACATATCGGCTTTGCCACAGGCCAGCATAAAATTACAAAATTAGGAGCGCTCTGATGCCGGTTCCCGCGCCAAATCTTTACCCAGATTTCAACGTCATCCGACTGAGCCATGTCTGTTTGAACGTCAAAGATCTTTCGGTCTCAAAGCGCTTTTATGTGGACACGCTTGGGCTTCAGATCAGCGACGAGAGCGACAACCATGTATATCTTCGCGCGATGGAGGAACGGGGACATCATTGCCTGATCCTGCAAAAATCAACCTCCCCCGGAACGGTCGATGTGCTGGGTTTCAAAACTTATGACGAGGCAGACCTTGATCGCGCCGAAAGCTATTTCAAAGCCAAAGGGCGGCCCACCACATGGGTCGAACGGCCCTATCAGGGCAAAACACTTTTGACCTCTGACAATCTGGGCATTCCCATTGAGTTTTACCACAAGATGGACCGCCTCTCTGCGATCCATCAAAACTATGCGCTTTACAAAGGCGTAAAGCCGCTTCGCATTGATCACTTCAATTGTTTCAGCACGGATGTGGATGCTTCGGTGGCCTTTTACAATGATTTTGGCTTTCGCGTAACGGAATACACCGAAGATGCTCAAAGCAAGAGGCTTTGGGCGGCATGGTTGCACCGGAAAGGCGGCGTGCATGACATGGCCTTTACCAATGGCATCGGACCGCGGCTACACCATCTTGCGTTCTGGTGCCCGACCCCTTTGAATATCATCGATCTTTTGGATTTAATGGCCACGACAGGCTATGTGAAAAACATCGAACGCGGGCCGGGGCGGCATGGGATTTCAAATGCCTTTTTTCTTTATATCCGTGACCCTGACGGTCACAGGACAGAAATTTATTGTTCAGATTACCAAACCGTTGATCCCGATCTAGAACCTATCAAATGGGACCTCAAAGATCCACAGCGTCAAACACTCTGGGGCGCACCAGCACCCGAAAGCTGGTTCAAAGAAGGATCCCCCTTTGTCGGCGTAGACACCAAAGAACCTGATTTGGCGGCGAGCCCTATCATTGCGCCATAATTTGGCAGCCCGATAAGACAGGAGATATACCCGTGAAATTTGCGACATATAACAGCAACGCTAAGACCCACTATGGCGCCGTCAATGAAGGCGGTATGATCGCGCTTGATCCTGTGTTCCCTGAGTGGCCCACGCTTTATGATGTGGTGCGAAACGGTGGGCTTGGGGCGCTTGAAGAGGCGGCAAAAGGCGCTTCGGTAACTCATGAGAATTTCGAATACGACATGGTCCTGCCCAACGCACGGCGCATTCTTTGTGTTGGGGTAAATTTCCCCGAGCGGAACGCAGAATACAAAGACGATAGCGCCGCACCGAAATATATGTCCCTGTTTGTGCGGTTTCCAAGCAGCTTGACCGGACATGACCAGCCCTTAATCCGTCCTGCGGAAAACCATACTCTCGACTACGAAGGGGAGGTCGCCATCGTCATCGGGAAAACGGGCCGAAGAATATCAACGCAAGAGGCCTATGATTATATATCGGCACTCACCATTTCAAACGAAGGCACCATCCGCGACTGGGTGCGCCACGCCAAATTCAACGTCACACAGGGAAAAAACTGGGACCGCTCAGGCGCACTTGGCCCGTGGCTGGTTCCTTTCAAAGACGCAACACAATTGGATGAGGCGCGCATCATCACGCGGGTAAACGGAGAGTTGCGGCAGAATGATACGCTCAACCGAATGGTGTTTTCCGTGCGCGACATCATCGCCTATGTGTCAACCTTTATGACGCTGGAGCCGGGCGATGTGATTATCACCGGCACCCCTACTGGCGCAGGCGCCCGATTTGATCCTCCGCGCTATCTTGTCCCCGGGGATAAGGTAGAGGTTGAAGTAAGCGGCCTTGGCACTCTGCACAATTGGGTGGAGGATGAAACCCCATGACACCCGCGCAGCATGCCAGCGCCGCGCGCGCCTTGCTTCACGCCGAAGTGGAACGAACTCAAATCGGCCTCTTGTCCCTGCAATATACGGAAATGGAAATGCGGGACGCATATGCAATTCAAAGCGAAATTCTAAATGCAAAACGCGCATCTGGCCGCTCTGTCATTGGATGGAAAATCGGGCTGACGTCCAAAGCGATGCAGTCTGCCCTTAACATCGACATTCCCGACAGCGGAGTTTTGTTTGATGATATGCTGTTTAACCATGACGGTCTTGTGCCCAAAGATCGCTTCATCCAGCCCCGTGTTGAGGCAGAGATTGCATTTGTGTTCAAATCTCCACTTGGGGGCGCCCATCTGAGCGCTGAGGATGTGATTAACGCGACCGATTACGTGACACCTTCGCTTGAAATTCTTGACACGCGCATCGTTCGACAGGATCCGCAAAGCGGCAAGGCGCGCACCGTATTGGACACAATCAGCGACAATGCCGCAAATGCAGGCGTGGTTTTGGGCGCAGAAAAACATAAAATTTCGTCCCATGACCTACGCTGGGTGGGCGCGATTGTGTCTCGCGATAAAGAGGTTGAGGAAACTGGCCTTGGCGCGGGGGTCTTGAATGATCCTGTGACGAGCGTGCTTTGGCTGGCACAGCGCATGGCCCAGTACGGACAAAAGATCGAACCGGGACAGATCGTTCTTTCGGGTAGCTTCATCCGCCCCATTGAATGCCCCTCAGGAAGCCATATCCACGCCGACTTTGGTCCATTCGGTCAGGTCGCTATCTCATTTGAATGAGGACAAGGCGCATTTTATGTTATAATCTGACCATGTCATTCGTTTAAAGAAAGGCTGGCACAATGACATCCCATATTCCCCCTTTTCGAGCAGACCATGTCGGAAGCCTTTTACGCCCCCAACCTGTTGTTGAGGCACGCCACAAATTTTTTGTAGAACATTCGATATCAGCTGAAACGCTTAAAGAGGTGGAAGATACAGCCATCCCGAGCCTTATCAAAATGCAAGAGGACGCAGGCCTGAGGGTCGTCACAGACGGCGAAACGCGCCGCTCTTTTTGGCATTACGATTTCATGGGAATGCTCGATGGGCTGACGCTTGAGGAACGCGACGAAGGCGTGCAATTTGCGGGTGTGAAACTACGCCCGATCTTTCCGACGATTACTGGGAAACTTGATTTTCCGGATGATCATCCAATGCTTGAGCATTTTAATTTCGTGGCAAACCACACGACCGTAACACCTAAAATCTCTATTCCCGGGCCCACATGTTGCCATTTCCGCACCAGCCCGGATGACATCACCCCACCAGAATACAAAGACCATGATGCGCTTTTTGCGGATATCGCTGCGACATATCGCAAGGCAGTGAAGAAATTTTACGAAGCAGGATGCCGATATTTACAGATGGATGACATCTTTTTCGCCTACCTTTGTGATCCAAAACACCGCGCCGCGAAAGAGGCAGAAGGATACGACGCCGATCAACTTATTGACCGCTACGCGTGGATGATGCGCGAAGCGATCAAAGAGCGTCCCCAAGATATGGTCATCGGAATGCACATGTGTCGCGGGAATTTTCGCTCAACTCACGCGGCGGAGGGGTCCTACGACGCCGCAGCAGAAGCGATATTTTCAACAGGTGTTGATATTTTCTTTATGGAATACGATACCGATCGCGCAGGCGGTCTTGAACCGCTTAGGTTATTGCCCAAAGGCAAGCAACGTATCATGGCAGGCTTTATCACCACAAAAACTGCCGAGTTAGAAAACGCGGATTGGCTCAAAGCGAAATTCGATGAGGCATCCAAATACGTTGACCTTGATCAATTGGGCATCGCACCGCAATGCGGGTTTGCCTCGACCGAAGAAGGCAACGCCATCACTTACGACGACCAACGGCGCAAACTGGATTTGGTGGTTCAAACCGCTCAAGCCATCTGGGGCAGTGTTTAACCTCTTCCCCAGGCCCTATCGAACTTTACTGAGCTTTGGTCACAGTCTTCGCTGACCCCACCGAAATTACAGAGCGGGAGGCGTCGGCACTTGCACAGAACGCCAAATATCATCCCAACTTACAGGTGGTGGCAAAAAGTGCGAAAAATTGACAACTGTTTTAAACCGCTTTACTTAAGCTTTCACGCCGAACGAGCCGTATTTGAACTTCTGCAAAGGCAAATGGGGTGTGATTTCTCGACCGCATGCTTGATCAAGCTTATAAATAGAGGCGATCTTGCCTCGCAAGCCAGTTGAGGAAATCTCTGACGGTGCCTTCGTAATCTGGGCCTGCCAATGGGCCACCTGTGGCGTGGCGGGATCCGAGGGCGCTTTGCATCCGTTCCAGTTTTTCCCGATCCTCGCGGTTCACCTCGCTCCAGAGCGCGATGCGGTCTTTTATGGTTTCACCGTCCAGATCATCGCCATAGACCGACATGGTCCAGCGTACATCGACCCGCCCCGCAGAAACGGGCATCAGGTTCAAGGACACTAGAAGCGAAGGCGAAATGCTCACCACTTGGCAGGGAAAGACCGCAAAAAGATAGGAGGCGTGTTTTTGCGCCTCACTCAGCCCTTCCGCCCCGCGCCCGCGTGGCGGGATATGGTCGGGGTAATGGGCGGTGTAACTTGTGTATCCCGGCCCCGATGGACCCTTTTTGCTAAGCTCTGTGGGCGTATACCCATGAAGCGTGATGGGATGCACGACCGAAAGGTGATAGCCTTCCATAAAGTTCTCGACGAGCGATTTCCAGTTCGTGTTCCAGATTTCCTCAGCACTATGGACCACCCGATAGGCTGCGGGGTCATAGGGCTGAAGCCCTTCATGCAGACCTGCGAGGTCCTGATCCAGATCGGGGGGTGTTTCAGATAAAGACACATAAATGAACCCAAAACGCTCTGTACAGGCAAAGCTGGGCAAGGAGCAGTTTTTGGGATCAAAGCCTGCATTTTCCATTCTTGGGGCGCGTTGCAGGGTGCCATTTATGCGATAGGACCACGCATGATAGGAACAAACGAAGAGCTTTGTATTGCCGCTGCCTTCTGCCAGAGGCATGCCACGATGGCGACACAGGTTTGACAGGGCCACAATCCCGTTTTCCGTTCTAACCAGAATAATGGGTTCTTCAAGCAGTCTGAGCGCCCTGTAATCCCCGATATTGGGCAGTTCATCGGCACGACCAACGCAATGCCATCCGTTCTGTAAGACAGTCTGCTTTTCAAAGGCAAAATACGCTTGATCCACATAATGCCGCCCCTGCAATGCTCGGGGGGACGCGTCTGGCCTTTTTGCAAGGCCATCCAATGTTTGTCGCATCATAGAGACTGGCGTCGGCACACCTATCTCCGCACCAAAAATATCGCCTTCAGCCATGGCGGTTCACCTTGCCGTTCAAATATTGCGCAAAATCATAATTGGGTCGTTCCAGATGGGACAAATGGCCCGGCTCTGCCGCCTGTGAACTGAGGCCACGGTAGACTTTTTCGGTGCACCCGCGGTCCTCTACATTTACCTCATCAAGAAGGGTTTTGAGTTGGCGGAAATTGTCCTGTGCATCGGCGTCATCCACGTAATCCCGCGACATCCCCCCGCCAAATCCAATGCGTACCTGACCCACCCCATGAGGATGCAGGGAGAGATACCAGAAATACCCCGGTGTCAGCGTGATTAGAAGGCTTGGATAGATTGCCAGAAGGTAGGTCATCCGACGGCGTTCGCCTTTCAGGACGGTATTATCGGGATGGGCAAGCGCAATGCGCAGCGTATCGTCTTTTAGGATCGTGTGATAATTAAACGCCGCTTCGCCGGGCGGGCAGACCATTTCTTCAAGTTTCGATAGCCCGCCTATGGTGCCCGCATGGCAGACAGGCAAATGATAGCTTTCCATGAAATTTTCAGCGAGAACTTTCCAATTCGTGTCCCAAATATGGGTTTCATAAAAGGTCTCAACATAGTCCGCCATGTTGTAATCACCGATATGCGCCTCAACGCCAGCCAAATCTTGGGCGACGGGGTTGGCGTCGGGATTGAGCGTCACAAAGACCCAGCCAAGCCATTCTTCGCAGCGAATGCTTGGAAGCATATAGTCACCTTTGCAAAAGCCCGCGTTCTGCGTCATTGCCGGTGCACCGCGCAGACTGCCATCAAGATTATAGGTCCAGGCATGATAGGGGCAGACAATCGAAGACGTGGTTCCGCGTCCTTCCAGAAGCGTTGACATGCGGTGACGGCAGACATTGGACATCGCCCTTATATCACCCGCACGATCCCTAAGTACGATGATGGGCTGATCAGCCAAATCCAGTGTTACATAATCCCCCGAATTAGCGAGAGCAGAGGCGCGCCCCACGCAAAACCAATCTTTTTTAAAGATATGTTCCAGTTCGGCCTTTAGGAACGCCTCGGATGTGTAGACAGAGGGCGGCATTGCGCGCGCCTGTTCAAACGGCAAGGAGACATTTTGGTAAAGTTCCTCTATCGCGTCCTTCATCCTAAAACACCCTCGTTGCCCAAAACTGTTGACTATGCCGGCCCTGCGCCAAGAGTATTACTCAATACGCTAGCAAGACTAGGCAATTTTGCCCAAGGCCGGATGCAGTAAACCGCCTGTTTGCGACATTCCTTTGGGTCAAAAACGCTCCCCAAAATATCAAGTGATGGCTTTACAAACGAAGTGTTCAGAGAAGTTTGGACGGAACGGGTTTTAAGGCACCACTGGCAAAGTAGGTTCATAAACAGAATTCAGGGGAGGCGCACCTTATGACTGAATGTACTTAATGACTGAATGGACTTATTCGCGTCAATAAGATTTTGCGCAGATCAGGAAACTTAGCCCTGCAGAAGCGATAAAACATTTTGTTTAGAAGCATTGGCCTGAGCCAACATCGCAGTTCCGGCCTGCATAAGAATTTGCTGTTTTGCGAGATTGGTAGTCTCTGCCGCAAAATCTGCGTCCCTTATGCGCCCCCTTGCCATTGCAAGGTTGGTCGAAATATTTGTCAAATTGTTTATCGTATGACCAAGTCTGTTGTACAATGAACCCAGATCCGCCCGATCCTCGCTAAGTCCACCAAGTGAGTCATCTATAAAATCAATCATATCCGGGATCAGAGACGGGGAATCCGCCGCGCTGAAAGCCCGCACAGCGTCAGGAATGGCGTCGCCGCCATATTTATAGATATTTATTGAAAGCGAATTCGCGGTGCCAGCACCGCCACCCACCAAAAAAGTGAAAGTATTGAAATCATACTCCGTGCCATCGTCACCTGTTTCAGAGCCATCAACACCTGTAAAAAGCGCCTGACCCGCCCATGTCGTAGAGGCGCCGATGCGATCTATCTCTGCCAAAAGGCTGTCTGCCTCTTCTTGCAGACTTTCGCGGTCCGAATAGCTGTTTGTGTCATTCGCCGCCTGCACAAGAATTTCACGCAATCGCTGCCCGATATTTTCTATTTCGATCAATGCACCTTCGGCTGTATCGACAAGCGATTGGGCGGCCAACGCATTTTGCACAGCTTGGTTTATGCCTCGGACTTCCGCATTTAGTCGCGATGAATGGAAATACCCGCCGCATCATTTGCAGCACTAAAGGTGCGCGCGCCCGTGGAAAGACGGCTCATCGACGTATTATGACTTACCTGCGCCGCCGCTATCGCAGCGGAGGCACGCAACGCAGCCGAATTTGTGCCAATAGTGAGCACTGAATTCACCTCTTACTTCCTTGATCTGAAGAACGGTCACAAAAAAATAATTTAGCTATTTTCTTGTTTTTTATCCGCTATCCAAAGGCCAATTGCGTCAAATGCAAACAAATTTTGCGAAAAATAGTCTGGTGTCGACCCTGCGTCTTTTCACAGTGCATGGCAATGCCAGACCAGTCAGACCGTTATATCAATACCAACAACTTGCGATGGGATGTGAAGCTGATTTTTACGGAATTAAATCTTTAAAGAAAAGGCTTTCGACCGTACTATCATGCTTGCAAAAGTGCCAAAACGCTGCTTTTTGAAGCATTGGCCTGAGCAAGCATCGCTGTGCCAGCTTGGACCATGATCTGTTGTTTTGCCAAATTTGTTGTTTCAAGAGCAAAATCCGCATCATTTATTTTACTTTGCGAAACTGCCAAATTCATCGATTGATTTGCAAGGTTACTGACAAAGTGATCCATAGCATTTGATAAGGAGCCATAAGCGGACCTAGATATTCGTAAAGTCTGAAGAGCCCAATCAATACGATTTTCAATCCACCAATCTAGACTGCCAGTTAATGGATTAGAAAGGTCCAAAAGTCTCGTATTATGTCCCAGAATAGCGACATGCATTTCATATACAGGCACAACTATTGCGTGATTCGAAGATCCGCCTGTTCCAAGTTGAAAAGAATACATGTTTCTCCGATAGGGATCGCCATTCAAAGTCACTCCTACGACTTCGTCTTCACCAACAAGCGGGTATTCGCCAGCATAACTGGTGCTTTTTCCTATTTTATCAAATTCCGCCAAATAACCGTCGTATTCTGCCTGCATAAGCTTGCGATCAGCGTCTGAATACGTATCGCTTTTCGCTTGAATTAGAAGTTCGCGGGCACCTTGCATAGTTTCTTCCATTGCTGCGTATGCAGTATCTATAACATCCAAAAATGCGATC
>Ga0075480_10003319_pt1 | contig 10332 bp, 10 predicted proteins | sample DEB08_DNA_7_FD_81590 | JGI IMG/M metagenome (GOLD analysis project Ga0075480, IMG submission 81590) | Aqueous microbial communities from the Delaware River and Bay under freshwater to marine salinity gradient to study organic matter... | ecosystem: Environmental > Aquatic > Marine > Coastal ...
GGAACAACTAAGTTAAAATCAGGACCACAAAGCTCTTTAACTTTGTCGATTTCATGTGCAGAACAGACAACGCCATCGGCGCCGCTGGCTTTAGTCAATTTCGCGAAGCGCCCAACAACTTCTGCTGGAGTTCCTTGAATACCAAGTTCATCTAGTGCGCTCTGATCCATACTTGTTAAAACTGTTACTGCAATTAAGAGGCAGTCAGGATTTGCCTGCTTATTCATTTCAACAGTTTTCTTAATCATTTCACTACCACCCGAAGCGTGGAAGTTTACCATATCAGCTCCAATACTTAAAGCCGATTTCACTGCCTGAGCTACTGTATTAGGAATATCATGAAACTTCAGATCAAGGAATACTTTTTTATCTTTAGCCTTCAGCATCTCTAAGCATTTCTTACCTTCTCTGGTAAAAATCTGTTTACCGATTTTATACCATTCTACCTGAGGACCAATTTCATCTACTATTGCTTCTGCAGCATCTACGGAATCAACATCCAATGCCACTATTAATTGTGTTTTACTCATCAGTATTTTCGCAATTTCTCTTTAGTGTTAAAAATAATTAAAGTCTTAAGCCTGAACAACAAAGTAACTGGCAATAAAAGAGGAAATACTATAATAATCAAAATTCCAACCTTCAAAAGAACGCCTAAGTTACTTGAGTGTAAAATATTATTTAATAATGCAGGATTTGATACAGCTGTAAAAAGGTAAGCCACAGCAGTGATAATTGAAATATAGATAAAGACAACAGCCAACCTGCCCTCTTTTGCTAAACTCTTTTCTTCATAAAAAACGCCCAATTCTATCGCTATTCGAGCTAAGGAAGTAATCATCCTGAGAGATCCATAAACAGCAGCTATAGCACAAATAGCAAAGTAGTCATTTTTATCAGCTTTGATCATGAATATTACAAAAGGAAAAGTAAAAGCAGCTACTAAGGAATATGTCCTTAAATTTTCCAGATTTTTCTTCCACGTTGTCCCCTCAACAAAATCGACTGGAATTTTAAAAGCAGAATAAGCTATCAAGAAGAGAGGTAAACAACACAGAAATGGGAAAGTTGAAAAGACTAAATCTTGGAAAGTTGCGATCAGCGTCAGGTAGAAAAACAACAAGCCCCAAAACACTCCATCCAAACATCTTGTGAGTGTATATAAACTTAATAAATCTGGGCTTTGTAAAAGATTCTCACCCTTTTCTGTATTCTCTGACACTTGGATCCTAAATATTAATAGAAATTTATAGCTAAATCAGCGACCTTTCAGACAGTAGTCAGCATTCTCCATAATTCAAATATTATGACTTTCCATTTCTGGTTTGCCGGTTATGTTAGTTTTATTCCAGAGGAATTGATTGAGAGAGTAAATGCAATACTACTATGAGAATTCTAAAGGTGAGGAAATCGGTCCAATTGACGAAGATATCCTCATAGACAAAGCCCGAAAGGGTGAAATCGCTTCTAACACCCTAGTTAGAAACTCCATGGTCAGAACTTTCAAAGAAGCCGAGAAAATAGCTTGTCTAGAAGATATCGTTAAAGATCAAGCGCCAAAAACTCAAGCATCTTTCAAAGATATCGCTAAAAACCTCCATCGATCAAAGTCGAGTATCAAAGCCCCACCGATGAACTTTCGCCTTATGGCATTTACGCTTGATCTACTCGTCAATATCGTCCTAGTTATTGGTGCATACAACTTGTTAAAAATGTTTGGTAATGACGCTCTTGGCGAAGAAGAATCCATGTCTTTATTCCTTGCTTCGGTTCCGGGCATTCCATTGATTTATTATTCCTTTGCAATCGGCTTAAGAGCTCAAACTTTTGGCTACTGGTTTTTTGGAATTATGGTCATCAAAGGCGAAGGCGATGAAGTTTTTGTCGGAAGAGCTTTTTTCATGTCTTTATTTTTCATCTTGACACTTCCATTAGAACCGTTATTAATCTACCTTTTTAACAAAGGACTCCATGAAGCTATAACTGGTACGCGAGTCGTAAACGTTAAGCTTGGATAATAAAATTATATGCTGGTTCACGCAAAGGGCATTTTAGCCCGTCACATTCTAAGGCAACTACTCGTTCCATTTCTTTGCTGCTTTGGAGGCTTTCTATTCCTTTTCTTTATTGTCGACTTACAAGATGAAATTGGCGACATGCTTAAAAAGCCTGGGCGCTCAGCGATTGATATCTTATGCTACTTTTTGTTTATCCTTCCTGAAAAAGTTCCACTCATTACACCAATGGCCCTTCTTTTGGGAACCATGTACTGCTTTGCCAACCTGAACAGGCACAATGAAATTAATGCCATGAGAAGTTCAGGCATCTCTACAATTAAACTAAGTCTACCTGCAATTATTCTTTCCATTTTAGTTTCTATCCTGCTTTTCCTTACTAATGAATATTTCCAAGGCTATTTCTCAGGTAAAGCCAAAGTACTTCACGAACAGCTTACAGGTGAAAGAAAAGACTCGCCTGAACTAGGCTTTACGATCGCAGACAAAGATGGCGAAAGGCAATGGAACCTGAAGTTCAATGATGACGGCTCTTTTTCTAGACTTTCACTGGCCTACCTAAACAATGATGGGAATATCAAATGGACGATCGATTGCCATAAAGGCGTGTTCTCTGAAGAGCAAGGCTGGACTTTTTACAATGGCAAAAAAAGTGAATTCAACGAAGATAACTTCCCTCTTGCGCCTAAAAACTTCAAAGAACTTAAAATGGCCGATATCTTAGACGACCCAGTTAAAATGAGGAAATACAATAACTACTCTGGATTAACTATTGCTGAAATAAACAGACGCAAAAACTCTTCGATTAAGTTTTCTGAGAGAGACCTACAGTTTATGGATGTTAAATTTTATACACTGATCTTCAGCCCCTTTGCCTGTATCATTTCTGTTCTTCTAGGAATCCCGCTTTCTATTACTCAACAAAGACAAGGCGCTTTAACTTCCGCAGCCAAAGCCCTGGGCATTATGATTCTTTACTACATGCTCCTACAGGTTTTCCAAAACCTTGGAAATCATGGAATCCTACCTGCAATCATCGCTGGATCCGCCCCTACCCTCTGCTTCCTCGGACTTGGATTATATATAAGTTTAAGAAAATAATTGACATTTTTGTCATTTTAGTTGATTTTGACACAAATGATATATAAGATATAAATATCGATCACAGTATTGCTTCATTACAAGATTGAAGTATTGTTGTTAAAATTTAATAGGTTGGACAATATGAGCGGCGAAGAAAACAAAGATGACAAAAATGTAGAGGATAAAAAGCCAATTGATGGCAATAAGTCCTCTGATGAAAAAAAAGCTAGCGAAAGCAAAGCAACTTCTGAAGATAAAAAGTCGACCGAGGACAAAAAGTCCACCGAAGATACAAAAGCTTCAGAAAGTAAAAAGCCTAACACTTCTAAAAAGTCTGCCACAAGTCCAAAATCGACCGATTCAAAATCCGGTAAAAAAGCCAAAGTGTCTGCAGGCATTGACCCCAAACTTGCTGCCAAGTTTAAGGAAAAGTCCGCAGAACTAAAAGAAAAACTCTATAAAGAACAGCTAGAAGACAAAATCAGACAACATACCATCTCCCCAATGAAAGCCGTTGTTCCTGGAGTAGTGGGAATCTTACTTGTCTTAATTTGCATTATCTTCTTTTCAAAGAAAGCCGTAACTATGATGGATGGTATCAACCCAGCTACGGCTCCAAGAATTAAAGCAGAAGGTGAACATGCTGCAGTTCCAGAAAACTCTCTTCTGCCACCTTCTCTAAAAGCTGTTGAGAAAAGCTATTACACCAACACTCCAAAAGATCCGATTTATAAAGGTGGGTATGAAGCCGTACAGGAACAGAAAAAAGCTGTAGCTACTTATAATATCCCTTTGGAAATAAAGAATAATATAGGAATGTCCTTTCGCTTAATCCCTCCAGGAAAGTTCATTATGGGAAGTCCAGAGGATGAAGAATTCAGAGAAGAATCTGAATTTCAACACCAGGCAAATATTAAACTTCCATTCTATGTTGGTAAAACGGAAGTTACAGTTGAGCAGTGGCAAAGCGTTATGGGGCACCTACCCCACAATAGCAAAAAGGAACCCAACTTACCTGTAACGGGTATTAGCTTAAACGATGCCCTGATCTTCGTTCAACAACTAAATCGTAAGCTTCCAGAAAATGCAGGTTACAAATATTTCGTAATCTCTGAACAAGAATGGGAATACATGTGTAGAGCTGGCACGTCAAAAGCATTTTTCTTTGGCGGCCACCATATACTCTTAGACGACTACGCAGTTTACCGAAGTAATACTACAACAGGAAATTTTGAACCAGTTGGCTCTAAACTTCCAAACCCATGGGGTATTTACGACACTATTGGCAATGCTAAAGAATGGACTAGATCTCCATACTTCCTTTACGCCTGTGGTAGAAATCAATATGCAGGGATTGACGCTGCAAGAGCTAAAAGAGATGAAATAGATATTCTGGAATACTCCTGGGATTTACCAATCTATGACGGAGAGCATCCAGAAAACCTCGTTGACTTATACGATAAGTTCGATGTCCCTCTTAGAGCTCATGGAATCAACTTAGACATCTGCTACTGGGATCAAAATAACAACAATCGATATGATAAGAATGAACCAATTTGGAAAGATAGCCTCTCTGCCGGAAAGATGTCAGTCTACGACCCAGGCATTGATGTAGACATCTTAACTTTTGCAAAGAAAATTCCAGAAGGAACCAAAGGCAAAAAGGACGACATCTACTACCATGACAAGAACCTTTCTACTGACTGGAACCCTGGTGAAGGTATTTGGGCTAGAGATGACCAAGACAGAGAATTCACTCAAGTCTACGTTTACAGAGGTGGAAGCTATAGCTATAAAGAAGAACTCTTACGCTCAGCAAGCCGCTTCCATATGGCAAGACAAAATGCGCCTTCAGATGCTGGTGTAAGAATTGTTTTATACCTCGATAAGTACACCAAAAAGTAAGCAGAAGAGTTGCTAAATATCACTTTTTGTCACTTCTTAACTGCCAAAAGTGAAATTTTATTACAATTCAACATTACAAATAACTTTACGCATGCTAGAATAATTTTGTTTAAACTGACTAACTAGCCTGGAAGGATAGACGAGATGAAAGAATACAAAATTGTATATGCCGAAGAAGGTTCAGCATTTGACGAAAATGTTTCAGAAGCTCTAAATGACGGTTGGGAACTTTACGGTAACCCATGGTCTCACCAAGATGTCGGAGGCTCTGTTGTTTATCTTTATCAGGCAATCAAAAGAGATATTACATATCTTCTAGTTGAAGCCGAAGAAGAAGCTGCTGCTGAGGCTGCTGAAGAAGCTCCTAGTGAGGAAAAATCTGAGTAGTATCTACTTTAAACCAGATTTCATAAAGCCACAGACAATGTCTGTGGCTTTTTTTATTTTACGCTAACCTTGTAGCAATCTGAAGCAATCTTCTCAGTTGAGAATTCAAGACCTAAAAACTCCTGAATAACTCCAATGTTAGTTAGAGTATGACTAGATAAAGTCGTGCAAGTAAACTCCCCTTTTCCAGCCAAAGCTATTGGAATCAACAATTGATCTGCCAAATGCTCTCCAACTGCAGCACCAGAAGTCAAGTAAGACCTAACCTCTGAAATACCTCCAGAAGCAACCTTCTCTGCAGCTGTACTCTTTTCACCAAAAGCTGAAATCACCTCATGCTGATTTTCATATTCGAGTTCAAAGATCAAGACATTCCCAGGACCTAAAGGTCTTGGAACCTTTTCCTCAACCAACTCAGAATCACTCCAGTTAAGCTTCTTTCTCACTTGCTGAAGCTCTCTTTCAGCTATCTGAGAAGGCAGAGAAGATAAAATCGCTCTACACTTTTTAGACTTTAACTCGCCTCGATCATTGAGCTTCAATGGCTTCATCTTTTTAGCTGGCTTGATACTCACATCTATTTTCCCTCCACCAGCTGGGTAAAAACCCCATGAAAGCAAATCAAGCTTCACTTTAGGCCCCATCTTATTCAAATGCGGCAAAAAACTCTTCTCCAGGAAATCGTAGGGCGGAGCCATCATATTATGAGTACCACCTTCGATAAGAACCTGACTTTCATCAGAAGCAAGCATCAGAGCTGGTAAGACAGTTTGCAAGACAAGAGTTGAACTACCTGCAGAACCAATCTTAAAATGATATTTGCCAGGTAAGACGCCTCCAGGCTTAAAAATTAAGCTGGTAGAGTTTATTTCATCTCCTTCAACCTCTGCTGCTGATATCTCAGCCGCAGCGCGCACAGCAGTTAAGTGCTGACGCATTAAACCTGGCCTCTTTCTTCTAGAACGAATAGAAGTCATCTTAAAAGGCTTGCCAGTAATCATACTTAAAGCAAGAGAGGTCCTCAGAATTTGACCACCTCCTTCACCTCTCATGCCATCAATTTTCACAAAATCTTTCATAATCATTATCCTTTAACACAAACAACTTGCTTAAGTGTATGAACGATATCAACCAAATCTTTTTGAGCTTCCATCACAGCATCAATATCTTTGTAAGCCATAGGAATCTCATCAATCACAGCTGAGTCTTTTCTACATTCAACACCTTCAGTTGCCTTGATATGATCCTTAACTGTGTACTTTTTCTTAGCTGCAGTTCTGGACATAACCCTTCCAGCTCCGTGAGAACAACTACAGAAGCTTTCTTCACTTCCTTTCCCTCTCACAATGTAAGATCTAGCTCCCATTGAGCCTGGAATAATTCCAAGATCACCTTTTCGAGCTCTAACAGCACCCTTCCTAGTCACAAAGACATTTTCACCGAAGTGATTCTCTCTTTCTACATAGTTATGGTGACAATTCACCGCCATTTTATTCGTAGTGAACTCAGGCAAGCTACTATATTTTCTTAAAGCATCGATCAGGTTAAGCATCATAGATTCTCTATTAGCTCTAGCATAATCTTGAGCCCAGCTAACCGCTGCAAAATAATCATCAAAGTGATCCGTTCCCTCAGGGAAATAAGCAAGATCTCTATCTGGAAGGTTGATCATCCACTTTTCCATATCTTTTCTTGCAAGCTCGATAAAGTAACGACCAATTCTATTTCCTACTCCTCGTGAACCAGAGTGCAACATGATCCAAACTCTATCTGCTTCATCTAAACAGATTTCGATAAAGTGGTTCCCTCCTCCTAAACTCCCAACTTGAGTAATAGGATGCTTATTCACAGAAACCTTAGGATGCTTTTCAGCAATTCTCTTAAATCCTGAATCAAGCTCAGTCCACTTTTCCTTAACCACAGTTGGAACCTTATTTTCATTCCATCCGCCTTTGTTATGGCCAGCTCTTCGACTTGTATTAAAACCGTGTGGACAAGCCTCTTCGATAATAGTTCTAATTTTCTTTAAGTCGTCTGGAAGATCATTAGCATCCAAAGAAGTCTGCACTGCCATCATCCCACAACCGATATCAACCCCGACAGCAGCTGGAATAATCGCATTCTTTGTAGGAATAACTGATCCAACAGTAGCTCCGATACCTTTATGAACATCCGGCATAACAGCAACCCATTTATGGATAAATGGCATAGACGCAGCATTTCTAACTTGAGCTAAAGCCTCTGGCTCAAATGGAACCCCTTTAGTCCAGGCTTTAATAAGTCCTTTACCATCTGGATTACTTAAGATATCAAAATTCATTTTCTTCTCCGTTATTGTTAATCTATTTATTCAATTGCCAACAACAAATGCAATCACGATGCCAAACACAATCAACGGCGCCATAAAATATTCACAAACACCTAATTTATACATACTTAAAAATATTAAAATTTTTACTTTTAATTTTTTAGGAGATTTCCAGATAGAACAAACTAAGAATACTTATATAAATAAATCTATTCAAAAATATATTTTTATAACACAAGCTCTACAAATCACATAAATAAAGGTATTCATTTGTCACGTTTTAAGTGAAAATATTAATGCCTCGAAATAAAAAAGGTATATGTATGAACATTCTAGCCTGCCATTTTACGACTCAGATAAAATTACGCCCAGATCAAAGTTCTGGTCATGTTAACGCTACAAAAAAAGTTGGATGCAGAAAAGACTCTGGAGTAATTGATGAAACACCTATGGCGTACAAGAACATAGATTCTGTAATGAAAGCTCAAGGAGATCTTATAGACATAGTACATACACTTAAGCAAGCTGTATGCGTTAAAGGCTAAAAGTCTTGCTTATGCTAAAATTTATCTATGAGACGAACCGATTAGTCTTGAGAAGCTAATTTCTTTAGACTGATCAAAATAGTTGCAAAAGCCATAAATATGTAATTTAAATACAAGACATAAATAAATCATAGACAAATAGTTTCATCAAATTCTAACAATCAAGCCAATGCGTATTATCATTTTCAAAAACCAAACCTTCTAAAGAAATTTACTTCGGGATTTATAGCCTCTCCACCAATATTGCTTTGATCTAATATAGCAAGTATGAAATATAAGCCTGAAAGTTCTCTGGAATAATCGTGCAACCTCGCTACTGGTCTAAGGTTTGAGAAACCTAATAAGCTAATATCAGGTACAGAGTTACTACTTGTATAATCAGTTATTGCTTTTTTAATTGCTTGATTTTTAATGACTGAAATCAATATATTTTGATTCTCTGTCCTAACCATTCTTAGAATTAACTCTCTAGTTAATGGAATATTCTTCCCCCTTATCAAACTTATTATGTAATCTAGCAATTTTTTGTCAGGTGAATCTCCATCATTGATGAACTTAATAAATCTCTCTTGATGTTCTGGGTATATGTTCTGAGTAAAAATTAAATCAAAATAAGCATTCCATCTTACAATATTAGTATTCTTTCCCTCAAAACCCTTGGATATTTCATTATATTTGAACTTTACAGATTCTTGACCACCCAAAAGGAATATTTGATTTAAAAAGTAACTCTTATTTTGAATTAGAAAGTCTAAATTCAGTCCCAAATCTGAAATAATTTCTCTTTGAGACTTTTTTGTTCTCATCTGTAGTCCAGATGCTAATGTGGCTAAGCTTAATTCATGGCCTTTATCATTAAAATTATCCAATAAATTAATCGCTGTATGTAGTGACTTTCTCTTAATCATAGAATTGGTATCCAGCTCTCCAATTCTAGGTTCAGGATACTTCAACAAACCATAATTTAGAAAGAAAGGATACATAATATATGATCCTGATACATTAGAGTAGAAAAGTTCATAGATTTTACTTTTTGACAAAAGGCCTTTGTATAGCTCTTTGTCATACATACCTAAAATAGACATAGCAGCTATTCTTATCAAGCCAGATTTCGCTGACTTAAAGTTGTGGTTTGACAGAGCTAACTCTGATAATGAGCTTTTTGCTTTAGAGTTTAACTGATCTACTTTTGTAAATTTAAAAAGCAATAAATCGTTTAAAGGTAAATTATCTATACCCTCCTGAAAACTCTTGTTGAGTCTATAAGAATCACAAAATTTTCTTAATAAAAAATTATAATTTTCAAGAAAGTCTTCTCGAGAATTATGATACAATATAGATAGAAAAAATGAAAATTTCTGCGGACTAAGATCTTCCTTAAGAAGGGAACTCCTTATTTCCATAATTTGTTCTTTGGGAATTAGCTTAAATGGTGTTCCTTTCTGAGCCAGTTTTAAAAACAATCTAAATGAATTATCCTTCTGGTCATATGTATCTGACTCAAATAAATACTCTATGCAAACCTTGACTAATAATGTCTCAAACTTTCCACCAAAATCGTATAGGACCAAATAGTAAAGAATTGTTTTGTCTATCCCCTTCTCATCGACATAAGAGGATAGAATTTCGCTTCTTAATTTTGGGCATTCTTTTAAATTATCAAGAGAAGACCTATTCATAAAAGCTATTGGATTTTTATAAATCCATTCGGCAACCTTCTGTTCTATATAATTGCTTTCCTTAATTAACTTAAAATCCTTGAGCGATGACAAGAATTCACTTTGATCCTTGACTTCCTTAAATAAATTTAAATGTTTTAAAGTCAGGTTTTTATAGCTTTCTAAATGTAAAGAGTCTTTAGACACACTTAACCAAATTGAAAAGGCTTTTATATATTTCATCTTTTCAATCTCAAAAGTATAACCACTTCCCTCTTTAGATATCATTATACCTGAACTGCGTAACTTATTAGCACCCTCTGTCCTGCCTCATTTAGAAATCCGCAATTGAGATTTTGTTAATTTGAGTTTTTATAAAGCAAAAGGAAAACAAAATGTCAGAGAATAAACGCCCTTACCTTAGTGCAGAA
>Ga0075480_10003321_pt1 | contig 10330 bp, 6 predicted proteins | sample DEB08_DNA_7_FD_81590 | JGI IMG/M metagenome (GOLD analysis project Ga0075480, IMG submission 81590) | Aqueous microbial communities from the Delaware River and Bay under freshwater to marine salinity gradient to study organic matter... | ecosystem: Environmental > Aquatic > Marine > Coastal ...
GGCTATATTGAAATACTCTTTCAGAGTAAGTATCCCTTAACTCAATGGCTAAGTTTTCGAATCCCTTCTAACTTTTCTTCTTAGAAGCTGCTGAAGTAATTAGAAAGCCCCCACCTATTCCAAATACTGCAGCAAATAAGAGTGCATACTTTGTAGCTGCTGGTGTAGCCGGCTTCATCGTTTGCCCAAATAATGAACCGCCCATCTGATTCATTGCTTCGACATTATTGGCATTTGTACTGTAACGCTCAATTGCTATAAAGAGACAAATCGCACAAACTACTAAACCAATGATTCCAAGAACTTTCTTGTCCATTTAAACCTCCCTTTTATTGATATGTGACAGAAGTTAATCACTGCCACATTATTCAATTTTGCGGGGTTTAAACAAATTGGTTATTATAAAGCTTTTTAAATTTATAATCACCAAAAGCCATTACTGGAAATTTGTTTTGCAGGCTTAAAGAGGCTTAGCTTTTTCACTGTAGCTGCTTTGCCTTTTTGATAGACTATTTTTATACCTGTCGCTTTCATTGGAACCATGTATTGCCAACCAGCTTTTTCACAGCTGGCAGCTTTTTTCCAGCCACCCTCAGTCTTCAAGTAGACATCATATAAACGACCACTTCTTCCTGCCTCTATTTCTGAGTAAATAGATCCAACTTCAGTTTCTGTAAATGAGTATTCAAAGGTGCTTTCAGCTTCTGCCAACTTCAGCTCGGCAGCACTTGGATTCAATGAAATTTTATTAAAGTCCTTATCAAGTAGCTTAGCGCTTCTAACTACATGAGCCCAAATATTGTCAGGACTAATTTCGAACTCAACGGGTGCTCCAGCTGGTATATAATCCAGAGGTCGAAAGCGTGTTTCACAGCCAACTTTATCTCCGTTCCCCAAAACAACCTTTGTTGAAGCTTGACCAATGTAGTCTGCACTCACATAACCTTTTACTTTTACTTTTGTTAAAAATGGAATGTAGTTTCTTGACTCAGCTTCTGGGCAAATCAGCTTAGTTATATATGATAATTTCTCCCCAAAAAGTTCATAACTGATAGATATCTCAAAAGCATCTTGAGCTCCAGTATTCATATCCTTCAAAGGAATATCAAATGAAGGAAGAATATCCTTTTTACCCATTTGTTTGCCACTATAAACTTTAAAGTCTTTAGACTTAATTTCTGAGAAATACTTCGATCTTGAATCCTTTACAGCAATTACTAAATTTTTCATTTCTAAATTCAGGGTCTTATCAAGCTCAGGAACTTTTTCTGTGATAGATATTGGACGAATTCTTAAGATATGTTCTAAGTTTCCATGCTTCCCTGAAGATAGCATTTTCTTTAACTTCTTTTGCTGATCTTTAAGAGCTTTTTTCTCTTCTTTATTATTTACCTTGCCGTCCTCAGGTAAAGTAGCAGAAGGTACACAACTGGCGTAAAAGCCAACTCCAGCGAGTAGCTCACAAAGTTGTGCATTTGAGATATCTTTACTTATTGGTGCTTGATTGAGTATTTCCTTAATAAGCAGCTTCGCTTTGCCTTCAATCAATTTTTTAAGATTAGCACCAAGTTGTCTATCTGGTCTTAATGCCTTTAGCTCTTGGTAAGTAGAATCAAAACTAACTGGAGCTTTATCGCCAAGTACATTGGCAACTAAAGCCCAATTTCTTTTATAAAAGTTTTGAGTAGCCACGTCACGGTGAAACATAACTGCGGTTTCTTTGAAAGATTGACTTCTATATTTGGGGTTTCCAGTAATGGCTAAGTTTCTTTTCCAAGCATTGAGAATCATTAAATACCCAGAAGTTCTCCAATAAGGGTCACCAATAACTCCATCTCCATTATGATATTCAGTCCTATAATTATTCTGATTTATAAAACCATCATATTCTCTTAAAGTTGTGAATTTCCACAAGTAAGCATTCATGCTATCTCTGTAGGCATCATCACTACAATTTGCTGAGGAAAGCATTGACCAAACAAAGTGCAGCGTTTGTGTTGCGTGCCCATTCTCTGCACTACCCCAAGGAGCATTTGAGTATCGCTTACCTGCAGTAGAGGTAAAATGATATGTTCCACCTCTAATTAAAGAAGCTAAAAAATATGGACCTGTTCCACATGAGCCACCCTGGCCTGGTGATGGATCGGTTTCTAACTTCTTGCCTCCACGACCGTATGGCACTTTCCCATGAGGAGCAATTTCTTGAATTCGCTGTAGCATGCGATCTAAAAGTTGCTTATCATCAGCCGTCATTGCAGGAGTATGAGATGCTGCTGCAAAACCAAGGGCTATAACACCGCCTCCGCCAATGTATCCACTTCCACCATAACCAGCTTTCCCTATACTATGTCCAGCTGTGTAATCGTTTAGAACACAAAGCCTTGCTCTAGCAATAATTCTTTTAAAACCAGGTAAAATGGATTCATCTTTAGTTCGTAAATAATATTCAGACAGGAACAAAACCCACATACCATTTGAGTAAGTCCACTTATCTTCATTTGGTCCGTAGGCTACGTAATGCGCTGCCTTACGTACATGTTTATCGTATTGGGAATCGCCTGTAGACATAAGAGCCAATCCACAAGCAGAAGTGTAAAAACTCGGAGACGCATAGCTCTTAGCTTTCCATGATCCGTCAGCTTCCTGCTGAATTGCTAGTCTATGTGCTAAAATTTTTGCATAGTTAATCGCCTTTTCACCTTGGGGATCAAAGTTGGTGCCAAATTGACCAATTTTTGGAAGAGCAATTTTCACTTTTTGAACAAACTTTTGCAGCTCTTTAGGAAAGGCTATTTTTTGAGACGTATAAACTTTAGCTGGGGCTGAAGTAAACTTGCTTAATTCAAAGTTCAGAGTCCATTTGCCTTTGGGAACTTCTAAAGCTGTGTTATTATCTGAGCCTTTCTTGCGGCTACTTTTAAGAACATGCTTAATTCCAGCTTCATTTGTCAACCAAACTTTAGCAAGAGAATTACCTCTTCCTAAAGAAATTTTTACTAATTCACAATTTGGAAGTTCAACTTGAAGCTTTTGCTGTGGTTTGAGTTCTGTAAGCTTTTGCCAAGTTCTTTTACCTTTCAAAAGATTTTCATATTGCTTCTTTTGGGCTGAAGAAAGTCTTAAAAGAGTAAGCGTCGTTTCTCCCCTACCTTCTGCTAAGTCCAAAAGCTGACCAGTATGTATTTCTAGGCCTCGTTTATTACGGTTATCCATCTCTTGTCCGATGTACGAATGCTGAGCAGCTAAAAAGGCTTTGTTATCGATGGCAATCAAAAGATCACCTGCTTTCACCTTTCCATCACTTGGACTACCTGGTTTTACTTTTTTAACCTCAAAGTTATTAAAGATAAGTTCATTTCCATCACATAAATATTTAGGAAAGACTTGCTGCTGACCTTTAAAAACGCCCCAAGTTCTATCGTGCATTAGTGTTTGAAGACCAAGAGGTCCAAGGTTTATAAACCAGCGCTCTGCACATTCCTTAGATGTATCACTAAAATAACTGCGCCATGGAGAATCATTATATCCTTTCCACTTAGTTAAACTGATCCTTTGACCAATTGTTTGCTGCCAGCTCTTAAAGTTGTCGTAACTCGCTTGGGGATTACTTGAGTTCTGCTTAAATTTTTGAATATGAGGCATTGTCGAAAACATCGTTCTTGATGTCGGTAAAACCTCTGAATTTTGAGAATAAATGGGTATTGATAAAGAGATAAAAATAGCCACCACATACTTAATCATCTGCTTTTCCTGCTTTCATTATTTAAGTATCTTACCAATAAGTTACAGGATCATGACAAGCGATGAAAATATTTCATTCAGAATTCAGCTTTGAACCCCCTTTTCATTTCTCTACAATAAAAACAATTTGACAAATACGACACAATTAACTAATATATCAACATGGGGAAATTATGCATAATTGTTCTACTTTTTGCTTCCAGTTGGTGTACTGAGGAGAAAAAGGTTAATGTTCCGGAAATTGCAGCCTTAAAAAACCTTCGACAAAATCAAAACAGTGATGGTTCATGGGGTAACACTAACAAAGTTTATTGTACTTCAATTGCTGTACTTACTTTTCTCTGTAATGGAGAAACTCCTGTATCAAGCCTCTATGGAAAAAGTGTGAAATCTGCCATGCAATACCTAATCAAAGATCATGGAGAATTAAGCAAAGATGATCTAGATGTATTAATGTGGGCACTTTCTGAATCTTTTACAATGACAGGAATTTCCGTTATTGAAGATAGAATATATGAATTATTTCCTACTTTTCTTCAAAGCTTCGATTGGGATTTTGAGAATAACCCAAGACTTTTTTTCATTCAAAATGAGGCTCTTAGATCCAGTTATTCTGCTGGTATTGAAGACGATTTTTTCAAAACCGCTTTTCTTAAACTAGAACAAATAAATTCAGACGAATCTCTAGCTTTAAAATCTTCAAAGGTTCAGTGGGGAGAAGAATTTGAAGCCAATGAATCTTTTAACAAACAGCTAAAAAAATATTCAGTGGATCAAAGTCTTAGTCCATTAGAAGACTTGATGGTTGGGAAAATATTGTTTCAATCTCATAAGCACGAACTCGTTAAGAAATTTAAAACAAAACTAGAACTTCATGACGAATTTCTTTCTTATAAAATAGATGATAGATTTACCGAAGGTGAAAAGAAACTTTTACGTAATTCATTCCCATGTTTTCTATTTAGCTATTGTTTTCCAGCTAGATATCTACCTTCAGCTAGAAATAATTACACAAAAAACAAAAGTCCATTAGAAGAGATATATGAAGAAGAAGGCCTTGATCTTGTGGAATAAACTCATAGCTCTCTCCTTACTTATTTCTTGCTTACTCTATTCTTGTTCAAAAACTCCAACTGATGTTAAAAAAGACAGTCTTGACCTGATAGAAAAATAAAGTTCCTTTATCGCCCCAAATAAATATTTGACATATACGACAAATTCAACTAATATATCAACATGGGGATATTGAGAGTTTAAACATCTATAAGTGGGAGAATAAAATTGATTAAGCAGAAAAATATTTTCGTATATTTAATTCTTTTTTTTTCTTTAGTAGCTCAGTCTGCAAATATAGAAATTACCAAAGATAACCTAATCCTAAAAATGGGTGAAAAGAGTTTTAAAATCCTAGATGAAAAAGTTAAGAAATTTTTAGACGGAACAGGCTTAGTTGAAATTGAACAATACTTAGAAGCTGAAGCAAAAAAAGTTGGACTTGGTTTCAGTTTAGGCAATGGCCGCTGTAATTGCCAGAAGTTTAGATTTCTCACAAGTGATTGGGAAAAGTTAATGAAAAGGACCTTGGAGGTATATCCTGACTTTCACAAGGATAAAAAGATCAAGCAAAAACGAATCTTCATGACTAAGGTCATCGACCAAACTTTTAGAGACTTAGAGAATGATCTAAAAAGGTGGCCTGACCTTTTAACGAACATAGAAGCAATTACCTCACGTATTCACCTCAAAATTGAAAGAAAGATTTATAATACACTAAGGACGAGTCAAAACAAAGATGGTTCATACGGTGATAAAAATAAAGTCTATTGTTCATCTCAAGCTTTACTCAGCTTCCTATCTTTTGGGACTACCACTAATGCAAAGTATTATGGAAAACATGTTCAAGCTCTCATTAAATTTCTTTCGACGCTCAAAGAAGAAGAGATTGGCAAAGATATAAATATTTACACTTATGCAATCTCAGCGGCTTACATCATGATTGGCAGCCAAGAAATAGAGAATATTTTTGAAAAAAATGTACCAGTATTCTTAAAAAGTATTCATTGGAATTTTAAAGGTCGCCCTAGGGACTTTTTTATTCAAAGTTTAGCTATGAGTTTAGTTGAACGAAACTTAAAAGATAGAACTCCAACACTCTTCTACTTCAACAAAATAAAGGACCTCAAAGACAAAAAATCTTACTCGCTTGAGGCATCAAAGTTTCTATGGATTCCTTATAAGACTCTTCCAACTGAGAAGAAAAAAGCTCTCATCGTAGCCCTCGAAAGTCAAAGCTCGTATGCGATAGATGACATAATCCTTTATCACCTTTCATTTAAACTCAGTGATAGTGAAAGAAAAAGCCTTCTAAATAGACTACATGAGAGCTCTGAGTTTGAAAGTAAGTATAAAATTGATCGTAAACGCTTTAGTAAAAAAGAGCTTTCTATCTTACAGGGAGTCTATCCCGAATACTTAATGGCTTACACTACCTACCTCTACATACCTGGAACAAAATATAAAAAGCCTTCCAAGGATAAGATAGATGATATTCCAATAGAAGAAATAGACGAAGTTCTTGACCTAATTGAATAATAGAGCTTAGTTCTCTCCAAAGGCTATATAAAAAGCCAATTCCTCTGTGTTCACTAGCTGTAAAAGTTCCTCTCAAATTATTTAATACAAAGTTTGTATTTTCTTGAGAGATTTGCTGTTCTTTTTCGAATTAAAAGAAAACGAAGGACTTTAAGTAAAAAGTTTGAAGCGATGTAAGTTTTATTGTGTCAATTTTTCAATTTCGCACAATCTTGCTTAAAGTAAGTTTATACAAAGGGCCTGACTCTTTGTTTTGCTTAAATTAAAATAAGTGTATTTAAAGGATGTATATGAGTCGAGTATTACTACTATTCGCATTGTTATTAACCGGTTGTTCTTTCTTACCAGAAAACACCCAAGCTCTTCCTGAAGAAACCAATTCTGAAAAAGTTCACCCTGGGCGAATTTTTATAGGTCCAGAGTTTTGGGCTAACCGTCTTCAAGACTGGAGAAAACTTCCAGATGGTAGACTTCAGTGTATTAGTGAAAAGACTCACCGTACTCTTCACTTGCTAACTCACCGAGTAAATAATGAGTCTGTCAACCTCGAGATGTCCATTAAAGTTGACAGCGTAAAATCTGACATGACATCTAAAGCTGGCTTCTTAATTGGAGCGGGAGCGGAAAACCTCGACTATCGAGCAGCTGCAATGGTCATGAAATCTTTAGGGCCAAACTTTGGAACAATCTGCGGAGTAGAAAATAGAAAGCTTGTTATTCGAGACCATGAAACTGGTGTTGAAGCTTGGTCTAAAGAAGTTTTTGACTTTCCTGTTCTTCTCAAATTAAAACTCAATGGAAATTCCATAAAACTAGAAGCAAAAAAAGGTAATACCATTGTTGCTTCAACTTCTTTTAATGGACTTCCAAAATCGTCTTACTTTGGCAATATCGCCTTAGTTTCTCACAAAGGTCAATTCACCTTTGATGACTGGAACATAAAGGGATCAAATGTTGATGTAGACCCAAAAAGAACAGTTGGGCCTGTCATTTCGACACAATACACTTTATCGAATAATATAATGAAGCTCACAGCTCAGCTGATGCCGGTTGGCAAAAATGCTCCAAAATTCGTAACTCTTGAGCGCAAGAAGAAAGATACTTGGGAGAAGATTACAGATGCTCCTATTGTCATCCCTGGCTACACTGCAACTTTTAAAATTAAAGATTGGAACAATAACGCTGACATTCCAGTTCGCGTGAAATATGAACTCGATGGTAAATCACACTTTTATGAAGGGATTATTACAAAAGAGCCTACAAACAAAGAAGAGATAGTTGTAGCTGCTTTTACAGGTAACCATAGCATGCAACGTGGTTTACAGGTTGATGGATATTCCTGGTCTGAAGACAACCTTTGGTTTCCACATACTGACATAGTTGATAATGTAAAAAAGCATGGTGCCGATGTTCTTTTCTTCTCAGGTGATCAAGTTTATGAAAATGATAGCCCTACTCCAGCTGATAAGTCTGGTGGAGAAGCATCTCACATAGATTACCTCTACAAATGGTACCTTTGGTGTTGGGCTTTTAGAGATATTACCAAAGACCGCCCAACAATCTTGATCATGGACGACCACGACGTTTACCAAGGTAATATTTGGGGTGATGGCGGAGCTAAAATGACAGGCGTCATTACCGACGGGAATAGCAACACTCCAGTCGCAGGTTGGGCTAATGATGATAAAACCGGTTACGTTCTCTCTGCTGAATGGGTCAAAATGACGGAAAGAACTCAAACAAGTCATTTACCAGATCCATATGATCCAACTCCAGTTAAGCAAGGAATTGGCGTTTACTACACAAGTATGAACTACGCTGGTGTAAGTATGGCTATTATGGAAGACAGAAAATTTAAGTCTGGCTGTAAAGGTCTAATTCCAGGACTTACAGGACGTGAGGACCACATAAAAGATCCAAACTTTGATACAAAAACTCTCGACCTCCCAGATTTAAAACTTTACGGAGAAAGGCAGCTTAAGTTCCTTAAAGATTGGGGACAAAACTGGGATAACCATGAAATGAAGCTTATCCTCAGTCAAACTATTCCTGCCAATATGGCAACGCATCATGGTTGGAGCCTTAACAGAATGTATGCAGATCTCGATTCAAATGGTTGGCCTCAAAGTCGTAGAAATGAGACTCTAAGAATCATGAGAAAATCATTCGCTCCACTTATTGGAGGGGATCAACATTTATCGACCATGGTTCAACACGGTGTCGACGACTGGAAAGATTCTCTATATTCTTTCTGCGTACCTTCAATTGGTAACTTTTATCCAAGAGCCTGGATGCCAGAAAATGAAGGTAAAAACCGTCAAGACAAAGCGGCTCATTTTGGAGATCACATTGATGGCTTCGGCAACAAAGTGACTGTTCATGCTGTTACAAATCCAACAGCTTTAACTGGTATTCCAACTAAAAAGCCATATGCACTTCACAATAAAATGCCAGGTTATGGAATAGTTAAAGTCAACAAAGCTAAGAGAACTTATACATTTGAAAGTTGGAATAGGTATGAAGATGCCAAAACAGGAAAGCCTTATCCAGGATGGCCATTCACTATCCAACAAACAGACAATTACAAAGGAAAAATTGCCGGTTACCTTCCTACTTTAAATATCGAAGGTGCAGTAGACCCTGTAGTTAAAGTTTTAAGTTCTAAAGGTGAACTCATCTACTCATTAAGAATTAAAGGCTCGAAGTTCAAACCACATGTTTTTACTAAGGGTACATACCACATTCATATAAAAAGCGGTAATAGGTCAAAAACCGTCACTGGTATGAGAATTTCTGATAAAACAGTAGACGTAAAGTTTTAAGTAAAAAGGCCGGTGAAAAATTCACCGGCCTTTTAAATTTCACTACTTAGAAACCTCTGAAATAAACTTGAGAATTGACTTAAAAGTCGGGTCATCTTTCTCAATCATCTTGGTCACGATACTAACGTGATCGCGATTCTTAAACATTTCATATTTTGACTGTTTCGCATTTCCCTTAATTGCAGAATAAAAGAGTAAGCTCTCTTCGGCCCTCATCTTTAAGTCTTTATCTCCAACAATGAGTAACATTGGTAATTTCATTTTATTTGAGTGATACAAAGGGGCTTTGTTATCAACAATTACAGTATTTCTTGAAACCCCCATCTCAGCGCGAACTGTAGAGTGAGTTACAGTTTGTCCACTTACCGGAATTGAACCTGCAATATCGTTAACTTTTAAACCGGCTTTATCTGTAAAATCATTTTTGAATGATGTCATCATACTTAGATAACCGCCAGCAGAGTGACCACCTATAAAAACTTTCTTTTCATCGAAATTATATTTTTCTGCATTATCTATTGTCCACTTAATGGAGGCAGCACAATCTTCAATATAAGTTGGATACTTTACTTTTGGATGAAGTCTATAATTTACTGCAACAAAAGCGATGCCATGAGCAACAAACTTCTTCGCTATATTGACTACTTCTGTTTCCTTATCTTTTGACCCAGCCTTAATTCCTCCGCCATGGAACCAAACTAATACTGGGCTTTTACTCGCAGACTTTGTTAAATAAATATCTAGCTTACAACGATCATTTTCATATTTATTAGCTGAATTAGATTTATAGGGAATATCTTTAAGAACTTTTGATTCTGCACTAACGCAACTTTGCAGAAAAAAAACCACTAGAAGAGATAATAGAAATTTCATTTTTGCCTCATTTCATAATACACACATGGCGGCAATATAAAGCTAAGAAAACAAAAGAAAAAGAGATTGGGAAATTTATTATCATTCGCCCAGATGATCAATGTCGTTGAATTAAGCTCAAAAAGCTTTTGTTTTAAATAGACATGGACTTCAGTCCATGGTGTGATGAATAAAAGAATATGCATGCTGAAAGTATGCTGTATTTAAGTTAATGCACCGTACCGTTGGCACGGATATTTTTTTATGATATTTACCACCTGTTGAAACAGGCGGCTATTTAAAACTATATCCCTTTGGGATTA
>Ga0075480_10003325_pt1 | contig 10321 bp, 10 predicted proteins | sample DEB08_DNA_7_FD_81590 | JGI IMG/M metagenome (GOLD analysis project Ga0075480, IMG submission 81590) | Aqueous microbial communities from the Delaware River and Bay under freshwater to marine salinity gradient to study organic matter... | ecosystem: Environmental > Aquatic > Marine > Coastal ...
GAGGAGAAGGTCTATGAGATGGGAGTCTCGGCAACTCTTGACTGTAACTCTCGATATTGTGAGATCGATCCATTTTTAGGGGCTGCGTATACAGTCGTCGAGGCATTTCGCAACATCACAGCTTCGGGTTGTCAGCCACTAGGAATTTCTGATTGTTTAAATTTTGGGTCTCCTGAAAAGCCTGAAGGAATGTGGCAAATCGCTCAGGGAATTAGAGGGATTGGTGATGCAGCCAGAGCCCTCGAGGTGCCAATCGTGAGTGGTAATGTAAGCTTGTATAACGAGACTCAGGGAAGCCCGATATTGCCTACGCCAACGATTGCAATGGTAGGAAAAATTGATAACTTCCGTCACGCAGTTGGCACAACCTTCCAGTCGGAAGGAGATGTTATTCTTTATATTGGCGATGATAGTGGGATATCACTTGGAGGAAGTGAATATCTGGCGCAGATATTTAACGTTGAGAGAGGCTCATTGCCTGTTATTAACTATAAACAAGAAAAGATTGTAGCTTCTGCAATCCGAGATCTTGTGGAACAGGAGCTGATTCTCTCGTGTCATGACGTTGGGTCTGGCGGGCTCGCAGTTGCATTAGTTGAGTCATGTTTTCCTCAGATGGACCATTTAGGGGAGAGAGTTCCTCTCGGAGTTACGCTTGAGCATATAAAGAGAGATACTCGTGATGATCTGCAGTTGTTTGGAGAGGGAGGGCCTCGGTACCTGATAAGCCTGCGAGAGGATCGTTTGGAACAAGTCGAAGCAAGGCTGAAGGCTAGTGCCATTGAGATTCTTGGTCGAGGGCTGGTAACTACGGAACAGTCCGTTGAGATTGGCGAGAGTGTAAAAATCTCATCACAAGAGGCCTATGAGAGTTCTCTTGCGACGCTAAGAGAGTTGTTCCTCTAAAGGAGTGAGTGCAAAGGAGGGAATAGGTGGCGAAACCAAAGGCATTACGTATTCTAGAAAATCCTACTTCTGAAGAGGTGTTTGAGCTCGACAAGTTTCGTGAAGAGTGTGGATTAATGGGCGTTTGGGGTCATGAAGAAGCCGCAAACCTTGTATATCTCGGACTCTATGCCCAGCAACACCGGGGGCAAGAAGGTGTAGGCATCGTGTCGATTGATGCGCATGATCAGTCGGGCTCTGAATCGGTTCAAGATTCACCAGAATCAGGAAACGGTTTTCATGTTCATAAGGGAACATCTCTCGTATCTGATGTTTTTAAGCGGTTTGACTTTTCGAGGCTTCCTGGAGAACGAGCGATTGGCCACGTGCGTTACACTACTGCGGGTGGAAATCGCCTTGCTAACGTGCAGCCTCTCATAGCACATGTCAGCCTCGGAAAAGTCGCTATTGCGCATAACGGAAACTTAATTAATGCCGATAAATTGCGAAGAGAACTTATTCGAGATGGAGCTATTTTTGGCACGTCATCGGACACGGAGGTCTTTCTGCACCTCATGGCGCGTGCTCCAAAAAGTATCTCTCTCGAAGAGGCAGTGATTCGAGCGCTCGATGAGGTGCAAGGTGCGTATTCGTTACTTATTGCTTTTCAGGACAGACTGATTGCGGTGAGGGACCCAGCCGGACTTCGCCCACTTGCAATGGCAAAACTTGATGGTGCTTATGTATTTGCTTCAGAAACCTGCGCATTTGATCTGATTGGAGCAGAATATGTCAGAGACATTCAGCCAGGAGAAGTTTTTATTCTCCATAGAGGCGAAGAAAAGTCATTTTATCCGCTTAAGAAAGCGCAACCAGCACCGTGCATCTTTGAATACGTGTATTTTGCTCGTCCCGATTCGCAGGTGTTTGAACGAGGGGTTTATCCGATTCGAAAACAGATGGGAATCGAATTGGCTCGTGAGCATGAGGTAGCTGCTGATATGGTGGTTCCTGTGCCTGACTCGGGAATGACAGCAGCCATTGGATATTCGCAAGAAGCGGGTCTTCCATTAGAGTTGGGGCTTATCCGAAATCATTATGTCGGAAGGACATTTATCGAGCCGAAGCAGTCAATCCGTGATTTTGGAGTAAAGATCAAGCTTAATGCCAATGCTGAGGTCTTTAAAGGAAAGCGTATTGTTGTTGTCGATGATTCGATTGTTCGGGGAACGACGAGTAAGAAGTTGATTGATATGCTCAGAAGAGCAGGAGCAAAAGAGATACACCTGCGCATCTCAGCTCCACCAACGACAGACCCATGCTATTATGGAATAGACACTCCAGAGAAAAAGGATCTGATTGCATCCCGTATGACTATTGAGGAGATTCGGGAATATTTAGAAGTAGACTCAATTGGATATCTCACTCTGGAGGGGCTCTATCGAGCCGTGGGCGCTCAAGAGGGGACAATGTGTAACGCGTGTTTCAGTGGGAAATATCCTCTTGGGACACCGAAGCAGTTGCAGCAATTACAACAAGAGCAGCTTTTCCAGGCTGGGCATGATTAGCTCCTGCGCTTGGTGAACTACGCCGGCCTTATTTTGTCATTACCCCTTTTCTGAATTCATTACGGAATAGAGGAGGGCCTACAGATTCTTGTTCGCGATATTTGCCGTCGTGGTCATAAAGCTCTGATGCTTCACTCTCTAAACGAAATACGGCAGCTCGTGCGATTTTCATCTCAGGATAGAGTAAAATTGGATTTGGTCCGTGATTGGCAAGCTCCAGCGTTACTGCTCTATCAGTGTGTCCCGGATAGACAAGCATCGCTGTTTGAACAATGGTAAGTCCGACTCGTGCTAGTGTGCTTCTTCCCTCAATGAAAAACCCGAGTGATGCCCCGACGCTAACCCGTTCAAAAGTTGCTCCAAGCACAAATGCTCCTGGATTGAGCATATATGGGGAATCCATACTTATCTGCTCTGTACGATGGTCTGGTGTTTTGCCATTTTTTACATCTACGACTGTTCCGGTCTCTGGGATGAGAATTTCCTTACCGAGGTGAAGTGTGATCCCAGCAGCTCGTACCATCTCTTCACCGAAGGGAGAGATTTTCAATTCTCCCGTTTTGAGTACTTTTCTCAGATCTGTGTCAGAAAGCATCATAGGACGAAGTTCTCCGGTTTGTGGCGCTCTTTTTTCTAGCTACTCTAACAAAGAGTATCACAATTTGACTCCATCGGAATGGGGCACTTTTGAATCATTCTATCTGTCAAGGGACTGAATTTGAGGAGAGTGAGGTTGATCTGCCCTCCATTCTATCGGAAAATCGAGAGGGAGTTTACACGGCTCACCAGTTTATCTTACCCTCTTGGGGAGAGATTGAAGTCAATAAACATACGAAAAGGTAGCATGAGTAAAGATTCAAACGTGAACAGTAATAGCTTTCGTTGGCTGCTTCTTGCTGGCTCGGTGGCAGTTGCCCTTACCATATTTTTATATCGTGTTGATAATCACCTAACGACTTCGGATAAGGAAGCCAGGCTAGGAGATACGCTGCGAACCTTAAGAACTGCCCAGTCTGAGGTGTCAGCCGGCGCTAGTGATGAGCGTCAGGTAGTAGGTGCTCTTTTGGAAGCACGCTCATTAAATAAGGATGATCATCATTCATCATCTGATGCGCATCATTAATTCTTTGAACTTTCGTGATGGAATACAGTGGCATCTCTCCCTGACCTTACTTTCGAGCTTCTTAAGAGATGATGAGCGCAGATTCGGGATGGTCATAGAGAAAGAGAATTCGCTCTCTGGTTGAGAAAAGGTAAGCTCATATGAAAAGGAGAGTTTCCCTTCTTCTCTGCGATCTCCGGTATCGGATAATGCGACTTCTTGTCTCTGCCAAGGGCGAGCAGAAGAGCTCATATCTCTCTGAGCGAGAGAAGACCGACTTTAATGAGAATACTCTTTCTCAAGAGATCAGGTGGTTGGAAGAGCAGTTAAAAAGAACCCCATATTGGTTCCAAGGGGTAGTGAAGATCGCTCATTTGAGGTTAACGGCTCGAGATTTTAGAGCTTGCTATGACGCATGTCAGGTCGCGAAACTCTTAGAAATGAACGAAAAAGAGCGTCGCCTGACTCGAGAAGTACTCTCGACTCTTTACCTCCGGTTGGGGGAGTTCGAGAAGGTCAAAGAGCTGCTTATGCCAATCTGTGAGGGGCAAGCTGCGAGTACGGTGGAGCAGGAGTTGCTTGCTGCGGCACATATGGGCCTTGAGGAATACGAGCAGGCGGCTGATTTATTCGACCATTTTGAGAGTAGTGGGATTGGAGGGCGCACAAGACCCATATTGGAGTATGCGGAGCAGAAGAAGTCGCCATCAGGGTAAGAATACGCGAGTTCTCCCCTGTTGTTCTTGTGTTCCTTGAATATACTGGAGGTGAGAGGAAACATTTGATGTGGTGGAATCGAATTTCTATGGAGAGGAAGGTAGATATGAGAAAGATTATTATTTTCAGTGCTTGTCTGGTTATGGTGGTGGGCTGTAGTGGACAGGCGCTCTCGAATCGAGAAAGAGGAGTAGTCGGTGGGGCGGCTGCTGGTGCAGGTCTTGGAGCTATTATAGGAGCTGCAACGGGTCATGCAGGAGTAGGAACAGCGATTGGTGGTGGTCTTGGAGCGATTACCGGCGGTGTTATCGGAAACGAAGCCGATAAGACTGATGCAGCTGATGCTGAACGAGAAGAGAGGCTTCGTCGCCAAGAAGAGCAGTTAAGGCAACAGCAACGAGAAATTGAAGAATTAAAGCGTCAGCGTTCACGAGATACCTACTCGTACTAATACTGGTACGACAGAATCGATCATTATTGAGCCGAACATTATTGGGAAGCTGACGGAAGAGAGATCTGAAGTCTTAGGGATTACCGTGAAGAGTTCTGACTGATCCCGAGAAAGATGAGAGCCTTGTCTGTTGCTTGAGAGAGAAGTTTTGGCGCTCCATACTCAGTAAAGATGTCTATTTTGAGGTCGCGGCCATTCTGTTTAGCTTTTGTGTAGAGTAGTCCAGCGTTGTTCATTGGAGCATAAGAGGGGAGCGCGAGGCTTGCAGCTCCCAAGCGGGCGTTTTTGATTGTAACCGCAAAGTGCGACGGTGAGAGCGATTGAACTTGATACTCAGGCCACTGAGTTGTCTCAAGTCGCAAAACAGGGTCTTCGGGATTCGTTCCAAATTGTATTTTGGTTAAGACTTGTTGGGATGCAGGCCGTACCAATCTTTCAGGGGTGGACGGCATTGAATTGTTGTCTAAGGTGACCGTTGGCAAGATGTTTTTCTCAGTAACTCCTGCTCTTGCAGCTTGTATAGGAGCTGGGTCTGATTCAGATAGTCGAGGGTCAGGCGTTGAAGGGGAAGAGGACGTAGCGGTCTCGTCGTTATCGGCTTCAGCGTCTTTGTCGGCATGGATGGGAGCTAGCATCAGCGGAGTAACTGGGGATGGCACATCCCATTTTTTCTGAATAGGAGTACGGATTGATTTGCGCTCTTTCTTGTCGTTGATTGTGGTTGCTTTCGCTGTCGGAATTACTGGTTGAATAGGCAGTCTCTTTTCCGTTGTTCCTTCTAGGTCGAGCTGCCTATTTTGAGAATCTCCGAGTTGGGTCTCTTTTCTTTCTTTGACTCGAGCAATTTTCTCGCCTTGGGTTTTATCAAGATGTAATGAGGCTCGTTGATTCTCAAGAGGAGAGGATAGCCTCCTTTGTGCTGAGCGAACAGCTTCCCTTCCTTCGACTATCAGGCAACGAGAGCTTTCGTTCCAACGAGCACGTGGGCGATGATTTGAGCGAAAGACAAGAGTAATTTTCGTTTTTCCATTCTTACCGCGGATAATAAGATTTTCTAATGGGCTTGAATCCGGAAGAGGAGAGAACGCTTTATTCTGTGTCTCATGATTTTTAATGACGAGGCTAACTGACGTCGCACTTTGTTGTACTGATATGGGATGTTGATTCGGCTTTTGCGAGAAAAATATTTCCTTTGGATCACGCAACGAGAGCGTAAAAAATTCTTTCTGCGGATCATACGAGAGTGAAACTGAGAATTCTGTATCTTCCCATGAGATAAGAGCGTCTTGTTCTAATCCGAGTGCTTCTTTGTGATGAATAGGTACTGACAAAAGTGTTACAAACAATGCGACTTTGCTGGCACACGCTATGGCATGGAGCATTGTCGTAATACGCTGAGCGAATCGCTGAGCTTTGTGAGTTTGCGCCGTATTTCTTTGAAACAACCCTCTCATGACGGTAAGTCTCCGAGCAAAAAACGAGGGATTGATGTCTCCCCGTTGCTTTCGATTACAATGTTGCGAATGTTCCTGTAGTCGCATAACTTTTTCTCGCGTAAGTTTTTGGAGCCCAATCCAGGGGGCAATATTTGTCTTTTTATTAGGACACCATTCCACTTCAAAATCCTAAAACATCTTTCTGAGATCGGAAAGCAATAAAGAGGTGAGTCAGAATGGTCTAGGGGTTAAATGTGTTTCACTCATTGAAAAGCGACATCGGCACTAAGCTCATCTTCCTCACTGGAGCCGACTGGATTACTCGCTACCAATTCTTTCAACTTTTTTTCGAAAATATTAAGAGCGGCAGGGTGAGAGCTTGTAAGACATACTGAATGTTTGCCGTAGTTTCTGTCATCATACTCGAGAAAGACCTGGAGTTGTGAAGAGTATTGCTTTCCATCTGCTGCTATAGAATCAACGGAAAAGCGGGAATTGAGAAGGTGTCCAAACTCAAGAATAGCTCCCCCTCTCTGTTCTGAGATGATCACCACGCTATCAGGAAACAGAGAGATCCAGACATCTATATTTGCTCTACCTGTTGGGATATCATCCGAGTCGAGTTCTGACATATCTTCAGATTCATGCCGAAGTTTTCCTCGAAAAATGAGAACGTGCTCAAGCTGCTCAGATTTGATAGCAAACGCATATCGTCGAGTAACAGAACGCGCAGCAAGGTACTCAAGAATTGCCTTTGGTCTCAGAGTTCGCCAACGTCGATTTGCAGCAAATTGAAAAATAAGTGGGCTTACCAGAATTGAAGTCCAAAGGACGGTCGGTACTTGAAAAGAGATAGCAAGAGTCGCTCCGATAATAATACTGGACAGGGCCCACAGGACGCCTCTACCTTGTGCCGCGGCAAGAATTCCGAGCTTCTCTTCAGGGGGAATAATTCTCCATGTATCATCGCCAATCATAATAGTCCTATCGGCACTTATTTCCGAGTTCAGTAATTCTTTTTCAATTTATCGGTAGTAGAGCCCTTATGGCCCTATTTTCGAGGGAAAGGGTGCATAAATCAGACCAGAACGAAACTCACAGCCCTATTGGTTCGATAAGTATCATAGATACTTCGTCAAATAATGGAGAATGCCCATGGGTACATGGCAACGAGAAATGCCTAGGAAAAGAGGAGAGTTATGATTGGTCAGTCTCTATCAGCCGTTCTGCTCGGTGCGGAGGTGATACCGATTGCCGTGGAAGCATATACCAGTCTGGGAAAGCCCAAGTTTCATTTGATTGGATTAGGTGATGTCGCTGTTCGTGAAGCCCGCGAACGAATACTATCAGCCCTTCAATCTGAACACTTTCGTGTGCCCGATCAGATTCTTTTAAACTTAGCTCCAGCAGATGTTAAGAAGTCCGGTTCGGCTCTAGAGTTAGCCATGGTATGGGCGATCTTAGTCTCAAATGAGCAGGTGGAACCCTTGGAAGATACTTGGATGTTTGGCGAGCTTTCGCTCGAGGGCGAGGTCAAGCCTGTACGTGGTATTGCAGCTATTACGAGTTATGCTGTTTCAAAAGGGGTACGCCGTATAGTTGTTCCTCACGAGAATCGAGAAGAAGCTTTACTCGTAGAAGGGATTGAAGTCTTCGCTGTTCGGTCGATATCTGACCTGTGCTCTGTATTAAAAGAGGGAAGGGCAGAGGTAAGACAAGAACGCCGAGTTGCTAGGAGTAGGCATCAGAAAGATTTTTCTGATGTATATGGACAAGAAAGTGTAAAGCGAGCCCTCGAAATAGCAGCGGCTGGCGGCCATAATATCTTGCTGATTGGTCCCCCTGGATGCGGTAAGAGCATGTTGGCTGAGAGGTTCGGCTCCCTTTTGCCACCGCTCGATCGAGTGGAGGCTCTTGAGATTGCCCGTATAGCATCCTCCATCGGTGAACCGATTACGCAGTATCTCAGTGGAGAAAGACCGTTTCGTTCTCCCCATCACGTGATCTCTGAAGCTGGACTCATTGGCGGCGGAGCAGATCTACGCCCTGGTGAGGTGAGCTTGGCGCATAGCGGAGTTCTTTTTCTTGATGAGCTTCCGGAGTTTCGGCGGAGTACCATAGAGTCTTTGCGTGCTCCTCTTGAGAGTCGGCAGGTGACAATTACTCGAGTAGCTGGAACCACTGTTTATCCAGCAGCCTTTCAGCTGATAGCAGCGATGAATCCATGTCCGTGTGGAAAGTTTTCAAAAGAACGGCATGGATGTCTGTGCTCCCGGTCAGAAGTTTCGCGTTATCTAAAGAAATTATCTCAACCCATTCTCGAGCGGATTGATCTCCATGTGGAAGCCTCTCCCGTTGCTTTAGGGAGTCAACGAAATTCCTCTAACCAGATTGATTTAAGGAAAAGTGAGAGTATAAGACGCAAGCGAGTGCTTCGAGCTGTAGAGAGTCAGCTGAGCCGACAGTCTAAGCGGAATGCATCCCTGAATTTCGATGAGTTACAGCCCTTTCTAAATTCTCGAGCGGAGCACTTCATCGAACTTTTAACACAGAAAAATCTGCTCAGTGCAAGAAGTACTGTCCGCTTGCTACGGACTGCCAGAACGATTGCAGATCTGAATGGGAGTCAAAAGATTGATGAAGAACACCTTCATGAAGCCAGGAGCTATCGGGCTTTAGACCGCATTTGGGAGCATGTTCAAGGGTATTGATGAAAGAACTCATACCCTGCTTTTCCTATGCTCGATAAACGAGGAGAAACCGAGGTGTGAGCACTAAAACTGATCTCGTTGTGGCTTGAACGGAGGACTTTTTTCCTGATTTGGATATTTCCGATCAAAATAAATGGCAAGAGCTTTAAAGTGTCTTGCTGAAAGCCTGCCTGCTAGACTGTCTAGCTGTGAGCGTTCCTTACTTTCTGCCGGTAATTTGTTGCTGATCTGTTTCAATACTTTTTTCTGTTGTGGAATCAGTTGAGGTACTGGTGAACGAAGAGGAAAGCTGCCAGTTACAATCGACCTGCCAAGATTCGCTAACATGTTACGATGTAGGATTCTCGATCCCATTTCTTCACCGATTGGTGCGCCCCCTTTTCCTCGGCCGATACCTGCTTTACCTCTACATTGAGCTGAAGCTGGCATAGCATTTACTATCAGAGAACATGAGAGAAAGAAGAGTAGTGCAATACGCATCATAATTCTTTACCAATACATATGAGGGAGTGAGTTTGAAGGAAATCGTTTGCATTTCTAAACGACTTACGATGTGTTTCTCAATCCCCCTGAAGTTGAACACGATTTGTCGTAGTAGAAGGGGTTGTCTAACACTTCCCCTGCGTGTACCTCGAACAGTAAGAGTTATGGGCGATTTCTCTATTCAGGTGCGGTAAAGGTGCGAAGGAGCACCAACCCTCGAGTACGGAAAGAGGATAAGCTACTGAAATCATATATTGAAGTGCCTCCGAAAGGAGCGTTTCACATGGGTTGCCTGAGTCTGAAGCCGCATGGTAGGCGGAGCCAGAAGTGGGTTTATGATATACTTCTTGAGGGAACGACGAATCAATCCAATGCGTTGAATCATCTATCTTTAAATAGTGAAATTTACTTCTCAACAGCTTATGACTCAAAATATCAATAATAATAACGAGCGCTCTAAGGCTTTGGCAGCTTCAGGGGAAGCTCCAAACAGAGATTCCGTTGACCTTGCACCAGTCGAATTCATTAATATTGGAGCATGGCCGACGGATGAAAACCTTGTAGAGAAGCTAGGAGAGATAGGGTTGCTTGGCAAAGATTTTATTTATAGCGCTGTTCCGTCCAACCGTATACAGGAAGTCCATGAGAAAGGCTCTTACGTGAAGGATGAGAGTGATCAGGTAACACCTATAGTGTTTGGTTGCATATATGAGGAGAGTCAGGGGCAGATAGTGCAGGCGAATAATGATGATCTGACACTCAAGAATTATTTAACAGACAATACCGATCCGAGTGAGGATCCAGTTATTGCGGTTTATAAGGCGGATCAGCTAAAGCATCACTGCTCAGCAGAGTTTGTCTTTAGTAATCCCCAAAAGGCAACTGATGCACTGGTGGCACTTGTGCGAGTAAAAGGTCTTTAGCGATAGGGAGGAATAACAGCGATATAGTTATTCCAGCAGACTGAA
>Ga0075480_10003326_pt1 | contig 10317 bp, 11 predicted proteins | sample DEB08_DNA_7_FD_81590 | JGI IMG/M metagenome (GOLD analysis project Ga0075480, IMG submission 81590) | Aqueous microbial communities from the Delaware River and Bay under freshwater to marine salinity gradient to study organic matter... | ecosystem: Environmental > Aquatic > Marine > Coastal ...
CACCCGGCTCGGAAAAATCGACTTGTGCTGCCAGCAGGCTGATGCTGGCAAGGCTGTCATCGCCATCCCGCGCCAACGCAGCCGCTGCGATCGACAACAACGTGCCGCCCAGGCAATAGCCTGCAGCATGAAGGCGGGAACGACCCATTGCTTTGATCTCTTGGATGGCAGCGCGTACGCCAAGGTCGATGTAGTCCTGCATCGACAGGTCTGCGTCCTCGTGGTCCGGATTTTTCCACGACAGGATAAACACCTCAAACCCCTCATCGCGCAAATAAGCCACGAGTGAGCGTTGCGCTGTCAAATCGAGAATATAAAATTTCATGATCCACGCAGGCACGATCAGGATCGGCTCGGGATGTAGCGTAGTAGTTGTAGGACGATAGCGGATCAGCTCCACCAGATCATTGCGTAAAACCACATCGCCGGGTGTCATCGCCAGGTCAGCGCCGACCGCGTATTTGCCTGAGGCGCGAGGTTTTTTCGCGAGCAAACGGTTGAAATCTTCCATCCAGTAGCGCGCCCCGCGCAACAGGTTCTGACCAGCCTCCAGCTGCGTGCGTTCCCGCACGACTGGGTTGGTCGCAGCGAAATTAGCCGGGCAGAACATATCCAGCCACTGGCGCGCGGCGAAATTGATAATTTTTGCATGTTTCGGATCAAGGCCATGCACATTGGTCGTTGCGGCATCCCACCAGTCTTGCGCAGCCATAAAGTTTTGGGAGAGGATGTTGTACGGAAAAGCGTCCCATGCCGGATCGCTGAACCGCGGATCGCTTTGATCGATGTGGGCACGACTTTCCGACACCCGCTTCATCAGTTCAGCCTGCTTTTCTGGTGATCCGATCAGGTGGAGCCACCAGTCCACATAGGCCGTAGCCAGAGCTGCAGGAGAAAGCCCTCCGGTCAATTCCCCCAAGGCTGCATGCCACCTGACATCCAGCCCGCGCTGTGAGATGTGATCCTTGCTCATAACTGCGACCTTTCCACAAGGGAAACCCCGTCGGCGATATCGTCGCTCGGGTGTGTTACCACGTGTTCCCCGGCATCTAACCCGCTTACCACTTCGACCATCCGGTCATTGCGCCGTCCCAGTGTCACCGCACGCTTTTCCGCCAAACCATCGACTGCCAGAAATACAGCCCATCCATCGCCCTGCCGGAACACCGCGCTGAGCGGGACTTGCAACGCATCTTCGGCGCGCCACTCAACAATGCGTAGAAAAACGGAAAACCCGTCGCCCAAGTTGGGCCGTTCTTCGGCCGGCGTGGTCAGCAGGAAATAGGCATCCACCCTCTGTTCTTCGATCCCCAAAGCTGAAACCTTGGTTTGGGCCTTGGGGTCTATCCGGTCCAGCTTGGCTTCCAGAACATATGGACCGCCCCAGCGTTCCACATAAGCAAGCGCACCGGGGCGCAACCGCACGGCGTCGTTTGACAAGATGTCGGCGACAAGCTCCAGCTGGCCGGGATCTCCGATGCTGACCAAGGGCGTGCCGATGGACACTGGCCGTTCGCTGATTGCTGCCACCGACAGAACGACGCCGTCGCTTGGTGCCTTGACCTGCACACAGCAGCCGTCGGTGGACATAGATGATGCCTGGGGCAACACCAACGTCGCGCGCGCGCGCTCAATCGCACCATCAGCCATTTCAATGCGCGCCTGTGCCGCCTCAATCGCCGCATTGGCGACAGCAAGGCGTTGCGTGTCATCCTCCATCCGCGTGATCGAGGCGACGCCGCGTGTCACCAGTGCCTGCGTCCGATCAAGCTGTGATTTTGCAAAACGCGCTGTTTCCTCGGCCTGTTTCAGATCTGCCTGCGCCACGTGGCGGGCGGCAAGTGCCTCTTGCAAGGCGGCCTCTGCCTGAAGCTGCGACCGTGCATCCAGCAGCTCCGAAGAAGAAGGTAGCACAATGGCCACCACCGTTTCACCCGCGCGCACCAAATCCCCCTCAGCGACCGGAGACCGCAGCGCGGTCCCCGAAATGGGCGAGGCAACCTCAAACAAATCACGGACCTGACTTTGACCATCTGCGTTTATTGTCACTTCCAGCGGGCCTTGCGTGACCGTGGCCAGGTCAACCGGAACCGGGTCGGTGCGAAAGCTGACATAGGACAGCCCGGCCACAAGAGTGACACCTACACCGATCAGGACAAGTGTGCGCGTGGAATAGGACATGAGATTACTCCCTTGTTTTCATAACGGACACCAGATCAAGGCGGTCGAGCCGACGGCGTACAATCATCACAGAGACAAACGCGGCGGTCAGGACCACAAGACTGGCGATAGAGAAGGTCGCGGGTTTCAGAACCAGCGGAATGGCATAAAGATCGCTGGTAAAACTGTTGGTCATCAGATGCGCAATCCAAGCCCCGATGAGCCAGCCGAATGGCTGCGCAATGAGTGCGATCAGCATCATTTCCCCAATCAGGATGTACGACACCTCGCCACGGCCAAAGCCCAAGATTCGCAGGCTGGCCAGTTCGCGCGCGCGTTCGGACAGTTGTATGCGCGCCGCATTGTACGTCACACCAACCGTGATCAGCACGGCGATGCCGATATAGATCGTGTTCATGACCACAATGTTCTGCTCAATCGTATCCTGAAAAGATCGGCGGTTTTCGTTCATTTCGACGATACCGGTGATCTTGGGCGTTTGCTTGATCGCGGTATGCAAGGCCTCGAACTGGCTTTCATCCATCGATACATTCACGGTTGAGACGCGCGGCGCCTGCCGGAACATCGCATTCATGGTCTCAAAATCCATGTAGGCGCCAAGGCCAAAATGCAGCTCAACCAGTTCGGTCACACGCAGTGAAAACGTCTCGCGTCTGCCACTTAGGAATTCGACTTCGATGCTCTCGCCTGCCTTCACGTCCAGATGTCTAGCCAACCGTTCTGACAAAACCACCCCACCGGGTGGCACGTTGAGCAGGCGGCCCTCCGCATCCAGCACACGGCTCAGATCATTGCCGGGGCGGCGGGATTCAACGGCTGCCCGTTTGCTCGAGTGACCGTGGCGCAAGATGGCGGCGTGAAACTGCTGGCTTTCCGCTTGCAGAACACCAGGCAGATTGCGGACGTCTTCGAGAGCGGCTTCTGGCACGTCCTCCGCAAACAGAAGCATCGCATCCTGACGGTTGGTTTGGTAAAATGCCAGATCGACAATCTCATCCAGAGCGTCGTTGATGAAGGTTGCTGCGATAACGGACGCAACGGCGAGTGCCAGACCTAATGAAGTCAAGAGACTGCGCACTGGCCAGCGCAGGACAGAACGCAAGATCATCACTGTGGATTGCGCGAGCCGCATGCGGGCCATCGCCTCGTCAATGATCGACCTTTTGAAGCGGGGCGGGGCAGGGGGCTGCATCGCAATAGCGGGCGCAAGGCGAGCGGCTTTAAGGGCCGCTTGAGCGGCACCCAGGCTGGTGGTCAGTAGCCCTGCCAGGCCTGCTGCGGCGTAGACCCAATAGGATACCCGGAAAATAACGTATGGGAAATTGAAGAACTCCGCGTATTGTGCCGCCGTGTCGCGCGCGAGCATGGTGCCAGCAATCCAGCCAAGGCCGACACCGACCACTGCGATCAACCCAGCCAACATCAGATAGTGCAGACAAATCTCGGTGTTGGAATAACCAATTGCTTTGAGCAGACCAATCTCACTGCGCTCCAGTGCAATTATCCGCCCCATAACCATGCTGACCAGAAAGGCAGAGATGCCAAAGAAGATTGGCGGCAGGATCGCGGCCATACCCTTAAGCTGATTGATCTCGGCATCCAGGAAAGCATCAGACTGCTGCGTCGTTCGATCATAGGCCCCCAGCCCACCAAAGGGATCCAGAAGGGTGTCGAGGGCGTCGATGACCGGGGCGGTCTGTATGCCTGCTGCGAGCGACAGCGAAACGTTGTTGAAGGCACCCGTCATGTCATAAGCTGCTGCAGCAGCGCGTTCGGGCATCCAGATGATGCCAAAGGCGGCGTTGTCTGGCATCAGAGCACCGGGGCCGATGGTATAGATAAACTCAGGCGACAGGACGGTGCCAACGATGGTAAGTTCACGCTTTGACCCACGCAGGTTCGCGCTGAAACGATCGCCCTCGATAAATTGGTTGGCCTCCGCAAAGGGGGCATTCACCACAACCTCGTCAGTGCTGAGTGGATCGGGGAACCGACCCGAGACCAGAAGCGGGACATTCAGCACCGGATCTGAGGTTTCGGGATAGGACAGGATGTGCCCCACTGCGGAGCGGGTTCTTCCGGGAATGTCCAAAATTGCTTCGCCCGATATCCGCGCTTCGACGCTCAGGACGCCATCAATCTGGGCTATCTCAGAAAGCAATGACAAAGGCGCGCGCGTTGTGATGGCAAAGACATCCGCAAAACGGTTGCGTTCATAGTAGGCGGTGCGTGTCTCGGACAGTGCGGTGTACATCCCCACCGAGGTCAAAAGGATCGCCACACCGCAGGCCAGCACCAGCGCAATGGCAACGGCTTGTATCCACAAGCGCTTGAAGTCGCGCAGCAGTTTGCGATCAATCGCCTGCATCCCGCTCACCACACAATCTCGGAGGGGGCAAGGCGGGTGTCGTTGACGACCACTTCGCTAATTTTGCCGTCCTGGAAGAAGATGACCCGATGCGCCATGCGCTGAATCTCGGCGTTGTGAGTGATGACAACCGTGGTGGTCCCGAACCGTTCGTTGATGTTGCGCAGCACCTCAAGCACCTGCACGCCCGTGGTGCTGTCAAGCGCACCGGTCGGTTCATCGCATAACAGTATCTGTGGACGCTTCGCGATGGCGCGCGCGATGGCCACACGCTGTTGCTCACCGCCGGACATCTCCGACGGAAAGTGATCCATCCGCTTGCCCAAGCCGACCAGTTCAAGCGCTTCTTCGGCGGGCATCGGGTCGGGGGCGACATCTGTGACCAGCTGAACGTTTTCACGTGCGGTCAGGCTGGGCACCAGATTATAAAACTGGAACACAAAACCCACGTGATCGCGCCGATATTTGGTGAGCCCGCGATCAGGCAAATCGGTCAATTCAGTTTCTTCAAACCAGACACGCCCCTCAGTGGCGTGATCCAGACCGCCAAGAATATTCAACAGCGTCGACTTGCCGCTGCCTGAAGGGCCAAGAAGGACCGTCAACTCGCCCTTATAAAGCTCCAGATCAACGCCCGCCAAGGCATAGACTTTGACGTCTCCAGTCTCATAGACCTTCGTCACGCTTTGGGTTTTGAAAACAACGTCTGACAAACCGCGCTCCTGTTTAGGGGCTTTCTATCCGGCAATGCAGCGACGTGATTGATCCACCTCAATTCATCAGGGCGATGACCGTTTCAATCTTTGCCATAAGCAGTTTCAAAGCGAATGATACGGGTTGGATGTTGCTGCGCCACGCTAGACCCGAGCACAAGAACACGACGTCATATTATGAGCCACACCGGCCCCGAAAAGATCCGGTCTATCTCGCCAACGCGCTTGGCTCCTTCAACTCAGGCAGGAACGTAGCAATTGCGCGATCCTCTTGGGCAGTGCCTTCAGCGGAATTTGGCAAGACGCCAGTCGCAACAAAGGGACGGCCGAGGTCGGATACGCCGATGGCAACGGCTTTCTCTTCAGCTGAATGCCCACCGCATGTGAGGAAGATGGAAACAGAATGCGGCAAACCGTCTTCAGCTCGCATCAACGTGCGTAAGGGAACAGCAGGGTAGGAGGTCCAGACCGGACCAACAAGAATGACATGTTGATACGCCGCCAGGGAGGTGAAAGCTTATGGGGCCAACGATCCTTTTTGGCGCAGGCTGTCATAGCCCGCGCGCATGTATCCCAAGATACCCCCAGCATAGGTCGGCGCGGCTATTTCGATCAGATCAGTATGCAGTTCTCCCGCCAGTTTTTCGGCCAAACGCTTGGAATGGCCTGAGCGGGAATAATACGCGATGCAAAGATCATGTGAAGCCGTGGACATGTGAACATCTCCTTTGATGGGTTGCTCAAGGCTTGTCCGCAAGATCACCGCGACCCTTTGACAAAGATCAATCAGAGCCATCGGTTTGAGCGATAAAAGACCCACAACAGGGATTGAGACATGCTTAATGATCTGACATGGCGGCACGAATTTCCCGGCCTGACGGGCCTTTCAGCAAGTGTTTCTGACCTACTTGATCAACGGGCGATATCTGCAAAACTCAAGAAAGGCGCGGTGATCTTTGGGCCGGGCAATGCGGCAGAGAATCTTTTGCTCTTGGTATCGGGCACAGTGCGCGTTCAGCAGCTATCGGAGGCAGGCCGAGAGATTGTGCTTTACCGGGTGCACGGGGGCGGAAGCTGCGTGCTGACCACGGCATGCTTACTGGCCTTTGAAGATTATTCCGCTGAAGGCATTGCCGAAACGGATGTCGAAACAATCCTGATCCCGCGCGATACTTTTGACGAGCTGATGTCGGTCTCCAAGGAATTCCGCGCGTTTGTATTTGAGGCATACTCGAAACGCATCACGGATCTTTTCATGGTCATCGAAGAGATTGCCTTCAAACGCATGGACATCCGCGTGGCGCAGAAACTGCTCGAACTGCAGGATGCACAAAACACGTTGCATCTGACACATCAGAAATTGGCAGTGGAACTGGGGACGGCGCGTGAGGTCATCTCTCGACAACTGAAAGAATTTGAGCGGCGCGGCTGGCTGTCCTTGAGCCGCGGCGCGATCGAACTGCGAGATGGGGCTGCCATCAAACGCCTGGCAGAGGTTATGTGACGGTTCGAATGCCCTGTGACTTAATCACAGACGGGCGCGGCGTGTGCCGCCCATAAGAAGACAGAAAAAACCGAAAGGACACTGACATGACTGCAAACCTTGGAAGCCCCGACCGCCTGATCAGAGCTATCATCGGCCTTTTGCTCTTCTTCCTGCCATTGCTGAACACTCCTGCTATCTGGTCCAGCGCCGCCTTCGCCTACGGTAGTATGGCGGTTGGGTTGATCCTTGTACTGACGGCTCTCTTTCGGTTTTGTCCGCTCTATCGGATCGTCGGCATCTCAACCTGCAGGCTTTGAGCCATGGAGACATCATTCACACCACTGGCGTCTCTTGCGGGGGGTATCCTGATCGGTCTGGCAGCCGTTTGTCTTATGTTTCTGCGTGGGCGGATCATGGGGGCAACCGGGATTCTCGTGGGTGCAATGTGGCCTGCAAGCCGATATGATTGGACGTGGCGTGCCGCGATGCTGGCAGGGATGTTCACCGGGCCCTGGATCTATTTCGCGCTCACGGGCAGTTTGCCAGCAATTGAGGTCCCATCAGCAACACCACTGCTGATCGTTGGCGGCGTTCTGGTCGGTGTTGGTGTCACCCTTGGCAGTGGCTGCACCTCGGGCCACGGGGTTTGCGGAATGGCCCGCCTGTCGCCTCGTTCGTTTGCTGCCACCGCCACATTTATGCTGACCACGGGGCTGACTGTCTACGTGATCCGCCATGTGATGGGAGGATAAGCCATGCGGACTTTACTGACGTTTCTGACAGGTGCGCTTTTCGGCACCGGCATTGCGATGTCGGGCATGGCCAACCCCGCCAAGGTGATCAACTTCTTTGATGTTGCTGGCACATGGGACCCAAGCCTTGCCTTTGTGATGGGAGGCGCTGTAATCGTGACCTTTTTCGGCTACCGCTTTGTGTTGCAAAGGCCTACGCCTGTATTTGAGCCGACCTTTGATATCCCAACAAACCGGCAGCTTGATGCAAAGCTCCTAACCGGATCTGCCATCTTTGGGGTGGGGTGGGGAGTTGCGGGATTCTGCCCAGGTGGTGCGTTGCCTGCTCTGGGCACACTCGACAGTCGCGTGATCATCTTTGTGGCGGCGCTTGTTGCGGGCATGTTTGCTGCGCGATTTATTCTGGATTGGGCCAAGCCGCGCGCACAGCCAGCTGAGTAGACGCGCATCTCCATCGCGCTTTTCAGTGTGGCGTCACGCATGTTGCGCTGGCTGGATGACACCAAGGCATTTGGCTTCGCCGGGCTTGCTCACCTTCGGTTTCTTTACGGCCTTTCTATTAAAGGCATTCAATCTTCTAGCGCGCAAGGCGGCATTGACCCTGATCAATTGGCCTAAGCCTTCCTCGCGGTAGACGTCTGCAAACAACCAATTGAGGACACATTATGCCGGACCTGAACCACTTCAAGAAACTGATCGCTGACCGCCTTTTGGAACTGGATGCGCGCATTCACGAGGTGGATCACGAATTGGGTGAACCCAAGTCGGCTGACCTGAATGAACAAGCCATCGACCTCGAGGATGACGAGGTGCTCGAAAGCCTTGGTTCTGCGGCACAGAAAGAAATTTCTCTGCTTAAGCTGGCGTTGAAGCGGATCAAGGATGGCTCTTACGGCATCTGCGCGGAATGTGAAGAACCCATCTCGGAGGCGCGTTTGGAGTCGGTGCCCTATGCGCCCCTGTGCAAGCGGTGTGCGCAGGCTGCCTAAACGCTGCGGCGCGCAGCCCAGAGTGTCGCAATCGGGCCAGTCAGTTCGAAAAAGACCGTTGCCCCGATTGTAAGACCGATGATCTGTTCTTCCCACATGGGCAAGGCTTGCCCCGCCAGCAAGGCCATGCCGATGGCAACCCCCGCTTGTGGCAGCAGCGCAATGCCGTACAGAGCACGTTCCGCACGCGGTACACCCGATATTACCGCGCCGAGCCAACCGCCCAGCACCCGCGCGATGGCGCGCAGTGCGATCAATGCCCCTCCGATGATGCCCGCGTCCTTCAGTGTCGCCAGTTCCAGCGCGGCACCGGCGAGAATGAAAAAGACGATCATGAAGGGCCATTGCACATGCTCAATCTCGTGAAAGGCCCGCGTGTGATGGGAAGCAAGGTTCACAATAAGTGCGCCGACAACCATACCTGCCAGCAAAAAGGACACGCCAAACCACACGGCCAGCCCGGCCGTGAGAAACCCGATTGCGAGGGCTTCAACCTGCAACGGTTCACCTTCTTCAATGCGTCCAGTCAGGGATGCAGCAGGCAAGCCGATAAAGATACCGAGGAGCAGAGCACCACTCAGTTCCCATGAAACTGCTATGCCGACTGTCCCGTCTTCACCGGCCATCTGGGATGCAATCGCCAGGCAGAAGCTGAACACAAACAGGCCCCAGGCATCATCCAGCGCCACGATCCCTATCACGATATCGGTAAACCTGTTTTTGACGCCGCTCTGTTTGATCACATCCAATGTTGCGGCAGGGGCAGTCGCTGTCGCAATGCTGGCCAGCACAAGCGCCAGCGCAAAATCGACACCAATCAAGATTAAACCCACAGTGACAATCAGCAGCGTTGCAATGACAATTGCCAATGAGATTGCGATGATTTCAACGCCATGCGCTTTGAGCGTTTCCAGCTTCAGCGAACCACCCAGCAACAGCGCAACCAGCGTCAAAGCAGTTATGGTGACAGTGTCGGTGAGTTCGGCCACACGGTCGGGCAAAAGCCCCATAGTGCCTGCCGCCAATCCGCAAACCAGCAGCAGTGTCACGCGCGGGACGCGCGTACGACGCCCCAGTTGATCAGCGGCCAGCCCGACTGAAAAGAGAACACCCAAGGTGAGCAATGCGTAGGGGTCAGTCATGCGGCGCGTTCCCAACCGTGCGGTGAAACAGGTCTATTCCTGTATTGCCTCAAGATAATCTAGCAAGCCTTCAAAATCCGTCTCCAGCACCTCTCCGTCAGCGCCACCTTCGGGATAGACATGGCGCAAACCCACACGCGCGAAATCTGGCATGGGTCCAGCCAAGTCGTTCTCTTCCGTCAGTCCCAGAACATATTGGCGCACAAAGGCGCGCGGGAAGTCGCCGCCGTTTCCCGCGCTCAGCCCCACCAGATCAGGCGGCACGACCCCCAGCCCTAGCGACGCAGGGCCACCGCCTTCGCCAGCCGCGCCATGGCACTGCGCGCATTCCTTTTCATAGACAACTTGTCCGCGTGATACCGCGTCGTTGGAAAAGTCATCATCAGTGTCCGTCGTGGCCTGCGTGCATGCAGTGAGTAGGGCAGCACCAATGCCGACAATCATAAACGTTCTGATCTGCATTAGACGCGCTCCTTGATGAATGTTCAGCTTGTCTTTTGCACGGCCTCCGAGCGGCACGATTGATATGTATCAAAAATGCGCTTCACACGGTTTGCCACAATTCGGTGGCTGGTTTCGACGAAGGCAGCATTGATAAAACGCAATGTGTCTGACGTCAGCACCATTGGGACAGATTTGAAGCTTTGAATAACGGAGGATTTCTGGTTCATCTTATCGATTAGGAG
>Ga0075480_10003328_pt1 | contig 10316 bp, 17 predicted proteins | sample DEB08_DNA_7_FD_81590 | JGI IMG/M metagenome (GOLD analysis project Ga0075480, IMG submission 81590) | Aqueous microbial communities from the Delaware River and Bay under freshwater to marine salinity gradient to study organic matter... | ecosystem: Environmental > Aquatic > Marine > Coastal ...
CCAATCTCAAGAAACCAGCAAGCAGGAAGGTGAAGCAGTCGAGCCACAAAAGGCTGGTAAGCCAGAATTATTGATTCTCGATCCTGCCATGCTTGGTGCGGCAGAAGAAAAGCCAGAGCCAGACCTTAGAGTAATGGGGCTGTTCTCAGAAGTAGAGCAAGAGAAGATTGCTGAGCTTGTTCACGGACTGCTTTATATGAATGAGCTAAACAAGCTTGAAGAAAAGGAAGAGAACAGAAAGTCAATTGATTTTTATCTCTGTACTTATGGTGGGTCAGCAGACGATATGTTTGCTTTATATGATGTTCTCAACATTGTAAAGGAGACTACAGAGGTTCATACTATTGGTGTTGGTAAAGTCATGTCCGCTGGTGTTCTTCTTCTTGCTGCTGGTACAAAGGGCAAGCGTAAGATTGGACGTAACTGTCGTGTAATGATACACAATGTCGCTGGCGGTAGCTTTGGCATTCTTCCAAACATGGCCAATGAGCTTGAAGCAATCGAGAAGATTCAAGAAGCATACATTGACGCCCTCGTTGATAACTCAAAGCTCACAAAAAAGAAGCTAACTAAGATGCTGAATGAAAAAGTAAACATCTATTTAGATGCAGAGGAAGCAGTTAAGTTAGGAATTGCTGATATTATTATCTAAAAAGAGGTTTATTTATGTCTGACTTGAAGAAGACAATAGAAGAAGAATATCTAATCAACGATGTTCTTAAGTTGATTTTAGAGGCTCAAAGGCTTGACGAGTTTGAGAGCCCAGAGGATGTAGATAAGCTCTATAAAGTTGCTTTTGATAAACTCTTGTCAGCACCTAGTCAGGCTGATGTCAATTCAATCAATATAGAAAAGTATAACAAGATTTTCGGATTTGACCCTTTTGAGAATATCGAAGGTAGGCTAAAAAAGATTCAAAGTGTGCTAGGTGGTGTTAATAATCAGAACAAAACTATCCCACAAATTATGAACTATCTTGATGTGGTCATTATGATGAATAAGATACTGTATCATTATGAAGACACTACTGCTGGTTTTCTTATGGAATATTTGGTTGCCATCTTAGTTGGTGGTAGGATACCCCCAGGTAACCCAATCCAAGATATTGAAGTCGTTGATCGTTCAGGTAAAGTTATCAAGGCTTATTCATTGAAAACAATTAAACAGAGCACAGGGGCGGGTGGTAGCTTTAATAACCTAATCACATTCTTTAAACAGTTTCCTCACTTAGACCACATTAGCTATCTTGCTTTTGTCAAAAATTTTCAGGGCGACGAGGTTGTATCTTATCAGACTAGAGAAGTTCTCGTTTCTCTTAAAACCGAAAACCTCTTGTCAAATGAGAAAAACTTTTTTGACTTGTTCGATGTGAAGAAAAATCTATCTAAAGATACAGCAGAGAGACAAAGATACAATGCCCTTAAAACTACATTTTTTGGTATTTTTAAGGCTGGTGGGGAGAAAGAACAGAAAGCTATAGATAGGTTTGAAAATATGATCAAAAGCAAAATTGATAAAAATGCCGATCTTGATAGACAGGTATCACAAAACATTACTTTAGAACAAGTAGAACAAATTCTAAAAAGACTTGCTTCAATTTCCAACTGGGAAGGTTTTGAGAATACGCTGAAAAGACACCTGAATCAAAAAGTCAATACTGTTCAACTACAAACTGAGATAGCTAGTGCTTATGAGGAACTGCTAAAAACAAGGAATAAAGAAGATTTTTCCAATCTATGTGTTGAATTTGTCCGCACTGGAAAAATAGGTAAAAAAACAATATCAAAGAGACCAGCGGTTAGTTTTAAAATTAAAACCAGCGAGATTCCAGCACCGGAGATTAATGAAATAGAAATTTCTACTGATAGTATCAAAAAAGTATTGACTCAAAACAGTGAGCTTTTGTCTGGTTTAGTGAAAGAAACATATGAAACTTTAGATAAGCTAAATGATGCTGTTAATGGATTTTTCAGAGGTACGATGTACCCTTCTACTGCAATTAGAGACACACAAAGAGCTTCTAATAAGATGTCCAAGTTATCAGTTAAATTTAAAACTGTAGCTAAAGATGTCAAACCCGACACCACTATTTATGGCGCTGGTTCACAATTAGATATTGACACCTGATTTAAACTGGTTATATTGACTCAACGAACGGAGTAGATATGAGTCGTGTATTTGATAACAAAACTTCCCTTCAAGAGAAGATTCTGAGGGGAGCTAATGTATTGGCAGACAATGTTGCCTCTACACTTGGCCCAAGAGGTCAGAACGTCCTTCTCCAAGAAAAGGACAAGCAACCATTCATTACCAAGGATGGTGTAACAGTAGCAGCTTTCGTAGAAATGGAAGACCCATTCGAAAATGCTGGTGCTCAAATTATTAGACAGGCGGCTGTCAATACTAACAATGAGGCAGGCGATGGAACAACTACATCAACTGTCCTTGCTAGAGCTATTCTTATGGAAAGCCAGAGACATATTGCTGCTGGTATTCCTCCTGTTGAGCTACAGAGAGGAATCCACTTGGCAGTAGCCGAGGTGGTCGAGAACCTAAAGAGTCTTGTGGAGCCAATCAAGTCGATTGATGATATTGAACATATCGCCACAATCTCCGCGAACAATGACTCTAAGATTGGTAAGTTGATTGCTTTGGCTGTCGATAAGGTAGGCCAAGATGGTTCTATCACTATCGAGGAGGGTAGGTCTTTAGAGACCTCTATTGACCTCACAGAAGGTTTCCGCTTCCCTGCTGGGTTCTGTGCCTCTGCTTTCATTACTGACGAGAGACGGGCCACCATGAGCTACGATGACCCTCTTTTCTTGGTGACTGACCACAAGATTACTCAGGTCGAACAGATTTACCCAATCCTTGAAATGATTGCTAGAGAGTCTCGTCCGCTTATCATTGTAGCAGAAGAAATTGAGGGCCAAGCACTTGCTGCTCTTATCACAAATGCTGTTAGAGGAACACTAAAGGTTGCTGCTATTCGTGCTCCGTTTTATGGAGAAGAGCGAACCAACTTCCTATCTGACTTGGCTCTTTCTACTGGTGCTACATTCATTACAAGAGAGAGCGGTATGAAGCTACAAGAGACACCTTTCTCTTCTCTTGGTTCTTCTGTGTCTGTTGAAAGTAACAGAGTCTCCACGATCATTGTTGGCGGTTCTTGTGATGGTGATAGGATTAATGATCGTATTGAGTCTCTAAAGGAAGAGATCAAGAATACAGATGACATTAGCGATTGTGAAACAATCCAAGGCAGAATCGTCAGACTATCTTCTGGAGTAGCAGTTATTCGTGTCGGCGGCACCACACAGGTAGAAATGATTGAAGCAAAGCATCGTATCGAAGATGCTCTTGAGGCTGTTCGTTCTGCTCAAGATGAAGGCATTGTCATTGGCGGTGGTGTGGCCTTGCTCAAAGCTTCACAAGGCATAGCTGTTACAACCGAAAATGCCGACCAAGCAATTGGTGCTTCTATTGTTCAAAGAGCTTGTCAGGCTCCATTCCGACAGATGGCTATCAACTCTGGCCAGAGTCCAGACCTTTTGATCAATGTTGTACTAAGCGACACAGAAGGTAGAGGGTGGGATTTCCGTAACGGTGTGTTGACAGACCACATCAAGGCTGGTATATTAGATCCAGTCAAGGTGACCAGAACGGCACTTCAAAATGCTGCTAGTTGTGCTGGTACTTTGATTACAACCAACTATGGAATTGTACAAACATGAGAAAAGGTGATTTATGTCATATCCCACAAGGGACTGTCCTGCTAAATCTTGAAGCCACTAAGTGGTTTAGGCCAGAGAAGCCAATTACTGGTATCTTGTTAAGGGAATATAATCATGATTATATTCTTCACATAGCAGGCAAAGTATGGTGTGCGAGAAAAAAAGATGTATATCCAATAAAGGAGAGTAATAATGGTAAGACTGATACAAATAGTACACTCGAAAGATGAAGATAGATATTATCTTTCTGATATATTTGTAAACCCTGGAAGCGTTACTTATATGATTGAAGACAGGGCTTCTTCTTTTGCTAACAACAAGAGCCCTTTAGTCGAGGGCTTAGACCGAAACCATGAGTTTACTAAGCTAATAATCGACACAGGCGGAAAGACAGAGCATGTATCTGTTCTCGGCAATGTAACAGAAGTTGCTAATAAACTAAAAAACAACAAACAACTATTGAGGGGCTAATGTCACAAAGAGTAAACATACAATACTCAGTTGAACTTGACAAGCTGTCAGATACCGTTTCTTTCTTATATAATAATGCTATGCTCAGAATGAAACGGCTCAATGAAACGATGTTGAGTTTAAGCTCTGGGCTTGATTTGGAAATGATAGAGCAGATAGATATGATCAGACTCGAATTGGCACAGATTGATATACAGTTATCCGATCTCGACAAGATCATTAAAGGATACTTAAATATGAGAACACAGACCACACTAGAGAATAAAGAAGAGGATGATGTTTAACATTGCTATAGCAACATTTTTATTCATAGTTGGTCAGTTTGTTTCTTGGTTTGTGTCATATGGACAGTTTGTTTCAGAGTGGGTAAAAGAGAATACTTTTGTTTTAACTTGTCTCTTATCTATTCCAGGGACTCTCTGTTTTGTATATGGTATGAGATATGCTTATGAGTTCTTCGAGAACGGATGGGGGCCAAGATTTTATGTCTTTGCTCTGTCCTTTTTGGTCTACCCTTTCCTATTCTCGTACTTTCTAAACGAAGACTTCTTTACTATTAAGAATGTCTTATGTACTATTTTGGCCTTTGCTATTATTTTAATTCAAATGGAGATGAAATGAGAAGAGTTGAGAAGCCGTGGGGCTATGAGTTGGTGTGGGCTCACACTGATAATTATGTAGGGAAGCTGCTACATATCAATGCAGGACATAGACTATCCTTACAATACCATGAGGTAAAAGAAGAGACTGTTTACGTCTTATCTGGTATCTTATATGTCTATGATGGTGATGGAAATATTACAAAACTAATTCCTGGGCAAACTTTCCATGTTAAACCAAACCAAGTACATCGCTTTGGTGCCAACGAGGCAAGCGTTGAGATTATGGAAGTAAGCACGAACCATTTAGACGATGTTGTTCGGCTCTCTGATGACTATAAGAGATAGTTTTGTGTTTCTCTAACTATTTAGTTTAGGAGAGAATATGCTTGCTGTAGATAAATGGTACGAGAACCTATCAGAAAATAAACTTCTTGAGATTGACAAAAGCTACGATCTCAGAGTCTATGAAACTCACTTCATCATATCTATTTCCAAAGAGAAGGGCGGTGAAATGCAAGAGGTTCAAACTGAGATCCGTGCTATTCCAAAGGTCACCATTGTTAGAACGGTTGGTTTGTCTCGTTCCGTTGGCAACAGAGTCTTAGCAAAAATTTCTGTTAAGTTCGCTTTGCTTGGTCAAGAATCAAGAGTCCAATACAGAGACAAGACTTTAATCCCTCAGATGTCAATCATCAAAGGACTACAGATCCATCAGGCATATCGTATTCACCGAATTAACGTTCAGGGTACAATTCGTAAGGTTCGTGAGGGTAAAGAAAGACTTGACGAATACGGCGTTTCACAGTATTCTGCCCACGCTATTCCAAGAAAGACTTCAAAGAAAATGCCCACACCGAGGATGACCATTCCTCAAATGATACAAGATTATTCTGAGTCAGGCCAGCAACCATATGACGCTGCTATGCACAATGCTCATATGGCTTATCACGTCATGCTTCCTGTAGAAGATCTATTAGATTATATGCCGAAGCATTATAGAGGCGATGCTATAAAATATGATACAGCATATCAAGAATTTATCGCTCATGGTCCTCGTAGCCCTGTATTTTTAGCTATTGGACAGAATGGCAGAGCAAAGATAACAGGCAATGAAGATATAATCTTCTTTGCTCAAGAAGCGGGGCTGAAAGAGATCCCTGTCTTCATTAGCTATCAGAGACAAGTATGAGAGGATTACTAAGATATTTAGGACTCTCTTTGGTCCTCACGATCTTTTTGTCTTTTGTGTTTACCTCTTATTTACTGTCCAATACAAAATCACATTACTTTACGTTAGCAAATGTACCTACTGTGGCAGAACTTGATAAGGCTGAAAATGTATCTACCAGTATTTCCAATAGAACTAGAAAGGTAGCGATTGATTCAAGAAACAGTTCGGTTCTTGTAGTGACTCTCGACTATACAAACGGAAACCTCTCAGTGGCTTCTGGTACATATATAACTTATAATGGCAAATACTTTATTATGACCGCTGCTCACGCTATTTCCAGAGGTGTTGTTTCTATTGTAACGGAAAGTGGAGTAGTAAGAAGCAAGAAGATTGTTTACATTTCAAAAGAACACGATTATGGTTTCTTTGAAGTTGACGAGATATCAGATAGAATTCCTATAGATATTATGAAAAGGGTGCCTTCCGCCAAGCAGTGGGAAAAAAGACTTGAAGTGCTTGACACCACAATCTACACTGGTTATCCTAATAGCACTGGCCCTCTGACTGTTGAGGGAAAGATCATGGGATTCGCTGAGAATGTATTCTTTATGAATACTTATGGCTGGTCTGGTGCTTCTGGCTCTGGAGTCTTTTCAGAGGAAGGGGACCTGATCGGTATTATCTCTGCTCTTGAGGTTGGTCAGTTTATGGGTATGCCAGAGCCATTACAAAACTCTGTAATAGTTAAACCTACTTATTTAGTAGATTGGGCTGCCGTCTTTGAGGATTACTAATGAAAAAGAAAACTAAGTACAAAAACTTTGAAGAGAAGCTGGACAATACTGACAAGAAACTTTGTGAGTTTAAGTCTGTGATAGACCAGCTAAAAGAGCATGTCGAAGAAATGGCCAGCGATGAGATCTGTCCAGATGAAATAGAAGGCAACAAAGAGGCACAAAAAATGTTAGAAAGATTCATTAGCCAAATGATGTTGTCAAAAAGCTTGGAAAAAGGAGAAGCATAATGTCTGAGGGAGAAGTTCTCCCTTCTGAGGCCGAAGATTTGAAGCCTAAAAAGCCATCAAATCGTGCCCCAGAGGGTATTAGAACATTTACTGTTTGTAGGGTTAGTGACGAGTCAGGTATATCTGGCACAGGAGTTGTTATTGAAGGAGCAATGTTTGCTACTGGACATACAATCATCCATTGGCTAACTCCAGCACCAAGAGGGTCGATTGCTTTCTTCGATTCTTTTGAGGATTTTATTAAGATTCACATCAAACCACATCCATCAAACAATACAATCATTACGTTTGAGGATGGTGAGCAGATGGTGTTTGATGAGAGGCCAGCAGAAGATGGGTAAGTCATATAGAAATAGAATCAAGAGAATCAATAAAGATGTCTCAAAGTATCTTGATGGAGGGCCACAAGATCCAGGGTCACCTTACAACAAGAAAAGAAAAAGGTTGCCGACTGATATCAACAAGTTAAGTGCTCCCCCTGGCGCGGGTGCTCTTGAGGAGAGCGAGGATGAATCAGGAGGAGTTTCAGAAATGGAAGAAATCCTTGAATCGTGGAAAGCCTTTGTCGAACAGGAAGAGGAAACGACAGAGACGGAAGCTCCAAAAACAGAGAGAGGTTGAAATGGATTATTATCAGAGCAACTATCCAACAGGTAGGTTGTATACTTTTCTTAAGGGCAATGATCTTACCTTTATTAAAGGTCATCCATACCTTTTTGTAAGATGGAGTCGTCCTATAAACCCTTTCACTCTTGAGAAGATGGACTTTCTCAATGCCGTATTCTTTGCCAATGGCCGTGAGGTTTTGGTTGACCGAACGATGTTGAAAAAGTTTAAGATTGTAGAATGAAGTTTGTAGAAATCACAGAAGAGCAGAAGGCATTTCCTGGTGAATTTCTTCTTCATGAGCCAACTAACTCTATTGTTATGTGTGGCGCTTTTATGGGTGACAAGATTAGAGCCCTGAACAATGGTAAATTATTTGAAGATGTGAAGAGTAACTTCAAGAAAATATCTAAATAGTTGACACTGGTTTTAAACGAGCTATAATGTATGTGTACAGTGGAGAGCTATAGTGAACCAAAAGCCAAGAGTTAGAAAACATTTCCAACTTCTTACTGAAGAGCAAGCAAAATCTCTTCTTGATAGAAGACACATTCTTTTGTCTGACAGCGAAGTTATCCAGCAGTCAGCAAAAAAGAAAACCGTTACTATGGAGGAAGCTAGAGATTATTATAAGTCTTTGAGCAGCTATAGAAAGAATATGGCTAAAAAAAGCGGCCAACAGCTTGAGCAGGGATATTATAATCCGATCAAGGGCTGTCTGGACCCGCCTAAGACCCCGCCAACTCACCAAAGAGGGGAGCTTGTTATCAAGATGTATCTTGAACAAGAGGGCCACTGTGCCTATACTCTTGACGGGCCTTATGATTTTCTTGATTTTCAAATTGAACACATAGATCCTAACCTTGGAGACCACCCAAATAATTGGGCGCTTGTTCTTAGGAATGTTAACGAAAATAAGAAAAACAAATCAATCAAGGACTTTGTTGACTTCTGGCAATCAAAGATTTCTTCTGGATTCGATTTTAAATCACACATTAATCAGTCTTACAAGAAGTCAGCCAACAATGAGATTCTAAAAAATAACATTCTATCTATGTCGGAAGACATGTTGAAAAAATATGTGAAGTCTCCTGATTATCACACAGACATAAAAGGTTCAGCCGGAAAATCTAGACAATATACTTGGAGAAACGTTGGAATGTCTAATATTGCTGAGTATAGGATTAAGAAAGAGACCGGAGAGAAAAGAGCAGGAGGCTCTCAATTTCAATACATTGAACTGTTTGACACACTCAGGGATGAGTACCTGTTTGGCTCGAAAGAGGCTTCCAGAAATAAGTTTCTACAAGCCAGAAGTGTCTGGAAAAAATACTCAACTAGCGAGCTTCAAAATGATGAATTTGCCGAAGCATTGGCTAGCATCATCGAAAGCTCAGCTTATCACGCTCAAACCTTTGAACGAGATAGTTTCATAAATAAAGTAATTAAAAATTCTTATAGGTGGCCAAATGGAAATCAGTAATAAAACCCTCTATCGTTATGCTGGAGGTAAAAACAGAGTAAAAAATGACATTGCTAAGGAAATACATAGCATTGTTCCAAATCTAAAAAATATAGTCGCTCCTTTCTTTGGTGGAGGGTCCGTAGAAATTCTTTTAGCTAGTCAGGGGGTTAAGGTTGATGCTTATGATGTTTTTGAGCCTCTCACTGATTTCTGGCACTATGTCTTAAATGAAGAAGATGGTCAAGAAAGGCTAGGGAAAGTCCTTAGACAAAATCACCCTTTGAATGTTAAAAAGCAGGATTATCCCTTGCTCGACTCAAATGGCAAGGTTGTTCATAAGCTCCAAAGAAAAGTTGATGGAACAGTCAAAACCAAAAAAGATGGGACTCCATATAAAAAAGTTGTGTTAGATAGTGAGAAGAACAAACAAGCTAACGAATTCAACAGAGAACATTACAAAACATATTTACCCCTTCTTGATTCAAGTGACAGGTTTACTAGAGCTTGGGCTTTCTACATTCTTATGAAAGGCTCTTACAGTGGTAAGATTGGCTGTTCAACCTACCTGTCAAGAGAAGAATTCAGGATAGTGGGGATTGAAAAGATGGAGAAGTTCCACAACCCCAACCTTAGTGTCTCACTTGGTGATTGTTTTGATGTAATACCAGACAACCCTGATACATTTATGTATTTAGATCCACCCTATGCTGACACTGTGAGCACTTATTATGGTGTTGATGACTCTCTACATAAAGGATTCGATCACATTAAATTAGCGAACATACTTAAAAACCATAAAGGCGGCTTCTTGATGTCGTATGACAATTCTTCTCAAGTAGTTGACCTTTATAAGGGCTGGACGGAGTTCAGATATATAACAATCCCTTATCAAATGTCTGGTACAAAAAGATACGATAAAAAAGAACTGATGATTGTTAAGCACCCTTCTTAGAACTTGACACGACTTTTAAACGAGCTATATTGTGTGTGTACGCTGGAGGTACAATGGAAGAGCATGATGGTGTTGTTGAGTGGTGTGAGTCCAATGGTGTGACTTGTGAGAACCCCTTTGATGAGTTTGCTTGGCTGTGGGATGATTGGGATGAAGACCACGACCTGAGTGATTGGGGTATGTAATGTATGTTGTCTACGGCATTACTGATTGCCCTTGGTGTTTAAGGGCAGAGGCTCTCTTGATGGAAAAGGAGCAAGAGTATGTGGTTGTAACCATGGACTTTTCTCC
>Ga0075480_10003337_pt1 | contig 10293 bp, 5 predicted proteins | sample DEB08_DNA_7_FD_81590 | JGI IMG/M metagenome (GOLD analysis project Ga0075480, IMG submission 81590) | Aqueous microbial communities from the Delaware River and Bay under freshwater to marine salinity gradient to study organic matter... | ecosystem: Environmental > Aquatic > Marine > Coastal ...
AACGTAGTAGTAAAAAACGTAGTAGTAAAAAACGTAGTAGTAAAAAACGTAGTAGTAAAAAACTTTAAAAGAAAAAAAAAGATCTAAAACAAAACGGAAAACTTAAATATATAATTTATTATCATTTTTTAATACTTCATTTTCAATGACTTCCCATCCTTCTAAATAATCTTCCATAAGTTTAATGTAAACACGATTGTCTTTTTTAATTATACCAAATTTATCATATTTATCTAAAAATTTAGTTAAACTACGATGTTCAATTTTAATATATTTCATTAAACTTTTTCTATTATTTTTATAAACAAATATATAATGTTTAGATTTTTTTTCAATATCTGTTATTAATGTATTTATTTCTACAAATTCATCTTTACTTTCTTTTAATACTAAAAAAATAATATCATAAGCAACATTATCAATACTTTCAGTTGGTAAATTCCATCCAGTTTGGTATTTTTTAATAGATCCACCATTTTTTGATATATGCTTTGACATTTTTTAATATTTAGGATAATTTTATTTTTGATATTTAAAAAATCTAAAATTTTAGTAAAAAATTAAAATATCTGTTTAATAATTAAACATACATATGTTCTGGTGGTTTGTCTGTAACATTATTTTTATTTAATAATATTTCTAAATCTTCTGATTTTACATTATAAGGTATACTGAAATCAGTAATAGTATAATCTAAATCAATACTAGATTTATCATTTTCACTATCATATAATAATTCATACATATTAACTTTTGAAATGATAGTTTCTAAACATCTTTTTAAGTTTCTTACACCTTGTTCATTATCAGTAAATTTTTCTATAATATTTTTTATAATGTCATCATGGAATATGATATTATCATAATAATTATAAGTTTTTAATAATTCTGGTAATAAATAATCATTTGCAATATGTAATTTGTCATCGGTTTTAAAACCCTTGGTACGGATAACATACATCCTGTCTTTTAAGATTCTATCAATTTTATTTTCATCATTAAAAGAAAATATAAATAATGCTTTTGATAAATCAATATCAATACCACTAAAATAATTATCATGAAATTTATCATTTTGGCTAGTATCTGTTAAATGAGTTAATAAATGAACAATTTCATCACCTTTTTGAGTATCACTTATTTTATCTAATTCATCAAAATAAAAAATAGGATTCATACATTTTGATTGTATTAATATTTCAACTATTCTACCATATTTAGAACCTTCATAAGTATAATGATGACCATCAAAACTACTACTATCTGATGCTCCACCTAAAGCAATAAAATGAAACGGTCTACCAATTGCTTTAGCAATACCTTTTTTAACAAGTGTTGTTTTACCATTACCCATTGGACCTTGAATAGCTAAAATATTACCACCTGATTGTGAATTTTTAATCCATTTACTTATTACTTGTAGTATATGATTTTTAGCACTAGTATGTCCATAAATAGCATCATTTAATATTTTATTTGTATCTACTAAAAACTTTTTTTTATCTATTATATTATCATTATCAGAAATAGGCAAACTAGTATATTTATTAAATGGTATTTGTATTAAACCATTTATCCATTGTTTTGTTTTATTATATTCGCCACTACTAGTATCCATAGTATCACATTTATTCAATTGTGATATAGCAATACTTTTAGTATTAGTATCCATATTTGAAGATAATATTTTAAATTTTAAAGGAATATCATTATCTTCATGTTTTTGAATATTATATATTTGTGATATTATATATTTTTTTTTATTTTTATCAAGTTTAGTAAAATAATCCAATTCTAAATTTTCATTATTTTTTTCACTATCTAAAAAATATTCATATTCTAAATCATATTGATCCATTTTGTAAATTTCTGTTTTTTTAGTTTTTATATCAGTATCATTATTACTATTTAGATCACTATCACTATCACTATCACTATCACTATCACTATCACTATCACTATGATAATTCGTAATATCACTATTATTATTATTTTTATTTAATTCATCATTTGCATTTTGCAATATGTATTCTAAGAATATATCACTTAATAAATTATCTTCTTTAGTTCTAGATTTTTTAATACCATTATTGCGATTCATTTTAATTTTTCTTTTACGATTTTTATCAGGTTTATGATAATTTACATTATCATCATAATCATAATCTATTAAATCTTTAATATTTCCATTACTATCTACATCATCATCATCACTACTATCACTACTACTAAGTATTTTTGTTGAAATTTTATATTTTTTAGTTTTAGATCTTGTTTTCATAGGATGAATATTAGACATATTATTAATTTATTTATCAATAATAGTTTTTAAATAAAAAATATTAAACTTAAATTTGAAAATAAAACTTAAAAAAAAGATAACATATAATATAATAATGGATAGTGAACCAGATACTAATAATGTCATTGGAGTTCAATTTAGTATTATTGGTCCTGAAGAAATTAAAAAAAGATCAGTTGTTGAAGTTACAAAACATGATACATATGACAAAGATATTCCAGTTGTTAAAGGAATATTTGATCCAAGAATGGGTGTAACTGATATGGGTAAAATATGTAAAACATGTGGACAAAAAAATATGCAATGTCCTGGTCATTTTGGTCATGTTGAATTAGTAAGACCAGTTTATCATTATCATTTTATAAATACATTAGTTAAAATATTAAAATGTGTATGTTTTAGATGTAGTAAATTATTAATTGATAAAAATAATACAATAAATAAAAAATTATACAAACTAGATAATGACAAACGTTTTAATGAAGTATATAATCAGTGTCAAAAAGTAGATAGATGTGGAAAAAATACAGATGATGGATGTGGATGTTTACAACCAGATAGTTATAAAGTAGATGGAATAAATGGAATAATGATTCGATGGAAAGGTGATGTTGGTGGTGAATCAGAAACTAGATTAGTAGACATTGAATATATAAAACAATTATTGGAAAATATTACAGACACAGATAGTAATTTTATAGGTTTTAGTGATCAATGGTGTAGACCAGAATGGTTAATATGTAGTGTATTACCAGTGCCACCACCATCTGTAAGACCATCCGTAAAACAAGATAATTCACAAAGAATGGATGATGATTTAACACATAAATTATCTGATATTATAAAAACAAATAATAATTTAAAAAAAACAATTGAAAATAGTAATTCAAGAAAACAAACTGTTGATGATTTAACAAAAGTATTACAATATCATGTAGCGACAATGATTGATAATGATATTTCAGGAATATCACAATCATCATTAAGATCTGGAAGATCGTTAAAATCAATTATGCAAAGATTAAAAGGCAAAGAAGGTCGTATTCGCAATAATTTAATGGGTAAACGTGTAGATTATTCAGCACGTAGTGTTATTACACCAGATCCTAATTTAGAATTGGATGAACTGGGTGTACCTATTAAAATAGCAACAAATTTAACATTTCCTGAAATTGTGAATGAATATAATAAGAAAAAATTAGAAAAGTATATTAAAAATGGTGATAATTTTCCTGGTGTTAAAAGTATTGTTAAAAAAGATAGTGGAAAAAAAATAACAGTATTTGAAGATAATATGGATTGTATAGTTATAGAAAATGGAGATATTGTAAATAGACATTTAATGGATGGTGATTATGTATTATTTAATCGTCAACCATCATTACATAAAATGAGTATGATGGGTCATCGTGTAAGAGTATTAAGTGGTAATACATTTAGATTAAATGTTTCAGTAACACCACCATATAATGCTGATTTTGATGGTGATGAAATGAATATGCATGTTCCACAAAGTTATGAAACTATGATTGAATTAAAAGAAATAATGAATGTAAATAAACAAATCGTTTCACCAAGAGAAAATAAACCTATAATTACAATTGTTCAAGATACATTATTAGGTATTAATAAATTAACAAGAAGTATAGATTTAAAATATTTAACTGGATCAAGTGATAAAATTGTTACTATGAATAATACTAATAGTATATATATAAAAAATACTAAAGCAGAAAAAGATAAACCAAAAATTAAAATGGTTGAAGGTGTTTATTTAAATCGTAAACAAATGATGAATATTTTATGTGATTTATCAACATTTGGTAAAAAACCATTTCCTTTACCAGAAATTGAAGAAAATGTTGAAGGTAAAAATATTAAATATTATACTGGTAAACAAGTATTTACATTTATATTACCAGAAAATTTAAATTTAGAAATGGAAAATGGATTATGTGAAGACAATAAAGATAAAAAAAATTATGTTAAAATCATTGAAGGTATGTTAACACAAGGTGGTTTAGATAAAGGTTTATTTACAAAAACATCAAAAGGTTTAATTCATACAATATTTAATGATTATGGTGAAATACGAGCAAAAGATTTTATTGATGATTTACAAAAAATAGTTTCATATTTACTATTAATTGAAGGATTTAGTATTGGTATAAGTGATATGATTGCGGATAATAATACTAATAAAAAAATCAATCGTATTATTAAATCAAAAAATGATGAAATTGAAGAAATGATGAAAGAATTACATTTAAATATTTTTGAAAATTTTACAGGTGAAACTAATAACGATATGTTTGAAAATAATGTAAATAGTATCTTAAATAAAACATTATCAGAAACTGGTAAATTAGGATTAAAAAATTTGGAAGAAACTAATAGAGCAATTAATATGGTAAATAGTGGTAGTAAAGGTAAACCTACAAATATTGCACAAATTGTTGCATGTTTAGGACAACAAAATGTTGATGGTAAACGTATACCATATGGTTATGAAGATAGAACATTACCACATTATTATAAATTTGATGATAGTGCTGAAGCGAGAGGATTTGTTAAAAATTCATTTATTACAGGACAAACACCACAAGAATATTTCTTTCACGCTATGGGTGGTAGGGAAGGTTTAATTGATACAGCAGTAAAAACATCTGAAACTGGTTATATTCAAAGAAAAATTATTAAAGCAATGGAAGATTTAAAAGTAAGTTATGATTTTTCAGTAAGAAATAGTAATGATATTATAGTACAATTTGTATATGGTAATGATGGTATGGAAGCAACAAGTGTTGAATCACAACCATTACTAGTAACAAAATTAAATACAGATGGATTAGTAGATAAATTTTACTTTCCGGAAGACTATAAATGGAAAAGTGTACTAAATATTGATAGCATTGAACAATTAAAAAATATAGAAAATTATCAAGAATATTTAGAAAATAGTTTTACAAATATTGTAAGTATTCAAGAATATTTAATCAAAGATTTATTCCATTATGATATAGAAAATAATATTATGTTTCCAGTACATATTCAAAGAATAATTGAAAACAATACAAATCTAGAAAATAAATTATCTGATATATCACCAATAGATATATTAAAGAAAAATGATAGTTTAAAAAATGAATTATTTGTAACAAAAAATATTCGTAATGATACTATTATAAAATTATTAATTGATATTCATTTACATCCAAAAATATTATTAGAAAAATATCATATACAAAGTGGTGAATATGAAAATATTTGTGATATCATAAAATATACTTACTATAAATCAAAAGTATCACCTGGTGAAATGGTTGGAGCATTAGCAGCACAAAGTATTGGTGAACCAGCAACACAAATGACATTAAATACATTTCATTTTGCTGGTGTTAGTGCTAAATCAAATGTTACTAGAGGTATTCCAAGATTAAGGGAATTATTGCATTTATCAAAAAATATTAAATCACCAAGTGATAAAATATATTTAAAAACACAATATAAAACGGACAAAAATAAATGCAATTATATTAAAAATAATATTGAATATACATTATTAAAAGATATTGTTAAAGATAGTGAATTATATTATGATCCAAAAAATAATGGTAATTATGATACAGATATAGAAGATGATAAAGAATTTTTAGAAATGTATAAATATTTCTTAGATGAAAAACTAAATGGAAAAGATATGAGTGAAGTAAGTCCATGGGTAATAAGATTTGTATTTGATAAAACAAAGATGTTAGATAAAGGAATTATTATGGAAGATGTATATATTGCTATTAATACAAAATATTCAAATAGTATTGATTTTGCATTTTCAGATGATAATAGTAAAGAATTGATAGGACGTATTAGTATTGAATCAGATATTGGTGGTGAAATTGATACTAATAATGGATTAGAAGATCAAAGTGATGTCATATCAACATTTAAAAATATTAAAACAGAATTATTAGAAAATGTTGTAATAAAAGGTGTAAAAGATATTACAAATGTTGTTATGAGTGAAATATCTACAAAAACAAAAATAGAAAATGTATTAGAAGATGCTAAAGAATGGATATTAGAAACAGATGGAACAAATTTAATTGATATTTTAGCATTAGATTATATTGATAATACAAAAACAACATCTAATGATATTATAGAAACATATGAAATCTTTGGTATTGAAGCAACAAGAAATATATTAATAGAACAATTAGATGAAGTATTTGAAGAATATATTAATAGTAGACATATTGATTTATTAGTTGATATGATGACATCTAGAGGATATTTAATTTCTATTAATTCACAAGGTGTAAATTCTGAAGATATTGGTCCATTAGCAAAGTGTAGTTTTGAAAATACAACAAAAGAATTAATAAATGCTGGATTATTTGGTAAATATGATAAATTACAAGGTGTTTCAAGTAATATTATGATGGGTCAAAAAATACATGCTGGAACTAATAATTGTGAAATATTATTAGATGAAAGAAGATTTATGGAATTATTAAATGATGAAAATACAGAATCAATATATGAGTCACAAAATAAAGATGTGGATACATTATTTGAACAAATTATTGAAGAAGGTGAAGAAGAATATGATAGTGCTTGTGATGATGGTGATTTTGAGTTTTCATTTGGGTAAATATAAATATTATGATTTAAAATAAATAAATTTTTTATGATTTAATCGGTAGAGGGTGGTACACCTTCACTTGCACAAACAAGTCTTAATACTAAAGTTAATCCATTTAGTTCAATTTGATAATATTCCAATACATCTACTAATGTAGGTTCTAATGTAAACATACCATTCAACATGTCAAATAATAAAGTTAATAATCTATCTATATTTTCAAATCTTTCTTGAATACTATTTAAAATTTGTTGTTGTTGTTCAGTTTGTTTATAATTGAAACCTTGTCTATAACGTAATTTATTGTTATTTATTCGCCCTATGTTTTCAGATATTATAGTGTTTACTAGTGCTAATACTCTATCAAATCGATCTTTTTCTGATTCAGTACCGTATATATATTCTAATACATCTTCAGGATTAAGAAGGAATTCAGGTTCAGCATCTACATCTGTATATCTAAGATTATCATATCTAACATTTTCTGGTCTTCTATATGGTCTAATAGATTGATTTCTACCTAAAATTTGAGTATATAATGCAGTATAATCTCCTAAATATACTGTTATATTTCTAACATAATTTTGAATTTTAGTCATACAATTATTTATTTGTCTTATTCTATTTTCTATTTGAGTAGTTGTATCATTAACTCTTGATCTATTTGCCCAAAGAGCAGTAAATGTAGGAAAATTTTCTTGTCTATAATTTACATAATGTTGTCTTAAATTTCTTATACCTTCTGATAAAGTATTCATAACTTCATCTAAAACTAATCCACCAGTGCCATTTAATATTAATCTATATCCATCAAAATTAGGTGGAAACTGCCTTTCTAGATTAATCATTTCTTGAAATTGTTGTAGAGTATATGCAGTTGGAACTTGTAATTGAAAAGTTCCACTAATTATACTTATTGTAATTGGAATACCTTCTTGTGCTTCTGGTGTTGGTTGACGTGATGGTTCTATATATTCTTGTGTACCATCATCATTGACTCTATAAATTGCCATATTAGGATAAGTATAATCATCTAAATGATTATCTGTATAAAAATGTTCTGCTTCTGGTAAAGTATCAAATTGTTCCTGTGCAGCAGCACTACCTATCTCACCCCATACTACATTATAACTTACTATACCAATACTAAATTTATCCTTGCTATTAACTAATATATAAATGATTATACCAATCATTAAAAATAATAAATATTTTAGAATTTGTTTCATATATATATAATATTATTTTTATCTACTACTTTTTAAAGCATTCATAATTTGTGTATCACATTTAGGTGATAAATATATAAAATTTTTTTCATTTATTTTACCATCCATAATGTCTTGAGCAATTGCTGTACAATTAGGTATTAACTCATCTTTAATCATAATATCATCATTTTTTGGTTTATCAGGCATACCCATTGGTTTATCTATACCCATTGATTTATCTATACCCATTGATTTATCTATACCCATTGATTTATCTATACCCATTGATTTATCTATACCCATTGGTGGTTTATCTATACCCATTGGTGGTTTACCTATACCCATTGGTGGTTTACCAATATCTTGTGGTTTATTATCAATACCAAGTGGTTTATTATCAATACCAAGTGGTTTATTATCAATACCAAGTGGTTTATTATCAATACCAAGTGGTTTATTATCAATACCAAGTGGTTTATTCATACCCATAGGTTTATCACCTAAATTGTTTAAACGATTTTGAACATCACCAACATTAATACCCTGTTGTGAAAGGCTCTTGTCACTCGCTATAATTTGTAATACTTGTGATAACAAATTTTGTTTCATTAAATTATCATTTATATCAGCACCTCCTTTATGATGATATCCACCTCCTTTTAATGATTTTTGTTTTTCATTGACAAGTTTATCTAAATCTGTTTTTTGAGTTTTTTGTTGTGCTTCTAATTTTTTTAATTTTAATATGTCCTCGGCACGTTGTTTATCTATGACATTTTTTTGAACAATTTTTTTCTTTTGTTCAACTGATAATTTTTTTAATATATTTTTAACACGTGTATAATTTTGTTTTTTAATACGTAATGCTTCTAATGTAATATGTTTACTTATAGCGAATAATCTAAATTCACAAAATAATAATACTTTTAATTTATTACTTACACCAATACCATCACTATCATCCATTAAAAAACTTTTATAACTATCATTTAAATATAATATACAATCATCATGACATTTTTGACAATCACTTAAACTATCAAATGATATATTTCCAGTTAACGTATCTAAAAATGAATATGGTGCTTTACTACATTCTATTAATTTATCTTTAAAAATATCTTTTAATGTAGTATTTTCACTTAACATATTACAAACATCCTTAATACTTTCATAATCTAATTGTAATCCATTCTTATTTGTTAATTTATTCACCATAACTTCATATTCATCATCTAAATTGTCAAGTTTTAATATTACACGATACCAATCTATGTCTCTATTAGAATATTTACTACAATCTAAAATAAAATTAGATAAAAAACCATTTTGTTCATTGTCTAATCCTTCAATACATTGAAAATTTTGTAATTGTAAATTTGCTTTATCAATTTCACCTTTTAAATTTTTAATATTTGATTCTAAATTTTGTAATTCACTATTTAAACTTAAAAATTTTTGATAATATTGCATATCTTTCATATTGTTTAAATCTGGTTTTATCATATCTAAATTTTGTAATAACTTATCACCTGTATTATTTATTTGTGGAGGAGAATCTCTAATTGGTCCGCCAAATATTTTTTGTATAGCAACAATATTATCAACATCATATTCTTTGACTAAATATAATAATGTTTTTGAATCTACTGAAGCAAAATAATCATTATATTTGGTTTCATCATTGACTAATGTTGTTTTAGGTAAAAATTTAATCGTTTTCATTTCTAATAATGCTTGAATTATATCAACTAATATACCACTAGCACCTCCATTTAATGTCATATCTATATATTATTAAATATATAAAAGATAAATAAATATATTATACGAGAAATATTAAATTATTAAATAATAGTTTTTCTACTTTTTTTAAGTGTATAATTAGTTTTTTTAACTTTTGGTAATTTTGATACAGGTGTTAATTGTGATAACATTTCTGTTAATTGTCTGTGTGATATATTATGTTCAGCAACTTTTTTATCATGTTGTACCTTTAAATCTAATAATTTATTATATGTCCAACCACCAACATCTAATGTTTTATCATTATCTTTTTTTGCTAGTTTAGGCATTAAATCTAATAATTCTTCATATTTACTTGACCATGTAGATTTTTCTTTAAATTCAGGTGG
>Ga0075480_10003340_pt1 | contig 10291 bp, 9 predicted proteins | sample DEB08_DNA_7_FD_81590 | JGI IMG/M metagenome (GOLD analysis project Ga0075480, IMG submission 81590) | Aqueous microbial communities from the Delaware River and Bay under freshwater to marine salinity gradient to study organic matter... | ecosystem: Environmental > Aquatic > Marine > Coastal ...
AATGCCTAAACATTGCGAGTGTTGTGGTAAAGAACAAGATCGCCTAGTGCTAGACCACTGCCATGAAACTGAAGTGTTTAGGGGGTGGCTGTGTTCTCCTTGTAATCTTGCTTTAGGAACACTAGGCGATTCAATAGAAAGAGTTAAAATGGCATTGCATTATTTACAACGATAAAAGTACAGAAAGGCGTTGACAATGACAGGAAAAATTGTTATACAGGAAGTAATGGAACACGAAGATGGTTCTGCCACTGTAACATTTGAGTGCGACAATGAAGCAAAGGAAGCACTTATTAGTGAGGGGATACTTTCACTAATTACAAAAGCAGTAGATAAATATAATGAAGATTATAGTTGGATGAAAGGAGAAAACAAAGATGAAGATTAAGTTCGATACATACACAAAGGATGTAGCATCAGCCGCATCTGCCTTTAGTTCTCTGTATGCGTACTGCAATGATCTAACAATCTCAAAGAATGATTGGAACGATGGTGCTATCAATGTTCATGGAGAGATTGATTCAGGTAATATGGCTACATTAGAGAAGGCACTGCCTGATGGCACCTTCAACGAAGACACAGACAAACTCTAATATGATATGGAAGAGGGGTGAAGGCTGGATACAATTTAATCCACCACGTAGTCATCCCTCTTACCAAGAATGGCAGAAGTTAAAACAGAAACACAAGGAGAAACAAAATGAAAGAACGATTGATTAACGCACAACAATCCCATCTTATGGGTCACATCAACAAGCACCTCGCAAACATCGAGGTATTGCTTAACAACCCTGTAGGCATTGGTGAGCATCAAGACATTGGTACAGCAATTGAAGATGAACTTGCTGAAGTAGCAGACTACCACGATAAGTTGGAGATGCTTAACAAGTTCTTTGTAGAACCAACGGTGAAAGCACAGCAAGTAGCACAACAACAGGCAGAAGGTGAATCATCTGATGAGGCGTAATGGTCTGAAGAAATATGATGCCCCACTTCGTATTCAGTACGAGTGGGGTTATGAAGCGTTTAAGAAATGTGTTGGTAGAAAGAGGGGCAAGAGTACTGCATACCATCATACAGATAGTGGCATGGATCACAACACTATGCAACATCGCGAGTGGCAACGTGGCTGGAATGCCGCGTACTACGAAAACCTGGAGAAGATAAATGAACTTGGAGCAAGAGTTTAAACAGTGGCTGAAGGAGAAACAAAAGAGTATGATTACAGCAAGTGAATATCAATCTAAAGCATGTGAGACAGCTATCTTCCCAAAGGAAAGGGCAATGGAGTATCTAACTCTTGGCCTCACAGGTGAAGCAGGTGAGATAGCAAACAAGGTAAAGAAGTTTATTAGGGATGGCGCAGCACCAGATGAATACGCAGCAAAGCGAATTGAAATAGGCTATGAAGTCGGTGACGTTCTTTGGTACTGTGCTGTATTAGCAGATGAGTTAGGAATGAATCTTGGTCACATCATGGAAAACAACATACAGAAACTTGCTGACAGGAAAAGTCGTGGCACTCTTTCTGGCAGTGGAGACAATCGTTAAATGGAGTATATACTCTTGTCTTATTTTGTGGCTTCTTTATGTTATCGGTACAGCGTTAGCGAACGACTTATGCGGGTGTGTAAAAGACTATAACAATTGGTGGACAGCAGAGTATTGGACAAAAAAAGAGGGGGCTTAATTGCCCCCTTTGTTTTATTGACTACCAAAGAAATCGTCAGCACCAATATACCTAGAATACTTTCTTCGTTCCTTTAGTTTCTTTGCTATCTTTAGAAGCACATCGTAATCTTTTGGTGTGTCTGCTCCATACCTATCTTCATATAGCTTAATAGCCATGTCTCTAAATCCAGCAGGCTGAAACTTATCAAACTCAATAATTTCAAACGGATTAAAACCAAACCTAGATTCTGCAGTAGCTTTAGCATTCTCTTCTACTGCCTCTCGTATATCAGACTTATAGTTTGATATTAGTTCTTTGATAAATATTTCTTTCTTTGTATTGTCCAAGTTTTTGTAGGTATCTGTCTGCATACGAGGTACTACATAGTTTGTAATATATTCACCATATGCAGCATCCAACATCATGTCTGCTTCAGGTACGCCTGTCCTTGCATTGATAACGCTACGAGGTATTTTCAAACGGGTAATCTCTTCTTCAAAGAAATTCTTTCTTTCTTGCATTAAGATACCCATGGTTTGGCGGCTTATAGGTGCAATCCTGCGCAACTTTTCAGCACGTGTTCCCGACTCATAGTACTCAGATTGTTTTACACCAAGTTGCTCAGATAGATATTCTTCGATTTTATAATTCAATGGAATACGTGCAAGAGAACGCCGGGCTACCAAAGTAAGAAAATCTTTTGTATCCTTTATTTGCATATCGACATCACGAACAATCCTTGCTTCATCCTCTGCAATAAAAGTGTTGAAGGTATCTTGCAATGAGGTGAAGGGAATAGTGAATGTGTTAATAATATTTCCTGTAAAATTGGCAGCAATTTCTGCCGCTTTTTCCAAATCCTGTGCCTCTGATATATCTTTAAACGCCTGATCTAATGCATATATACCAAATCCTGCACGGAATTGAGTACCTGATAATGCTTGAATTGCTTGAGTAGTAATACTACTGTCACCAGTAAGCGGTTCACCCTTTAACTTGCGGGTGATTAAATCAGCAAAAAACAAGTAAGGCGCTGCAGGAAAGAAAGGACGAAGATCATACGTCTTTCCACCTAATGTCTTACCCTCATACCAACTATCCCCAGCATATTCACTATTACGAAACGCAATAGCGCCCGCAAGAAATGCACTTCCTGTCAAACCCTTTGCCAGTTCCTCATAGTTATTGGCATCCTTTGCTAGTGCCTGACGAATACCAGAGACTAAGTATGCGGGAGAGTATTCGTAAGTAAAACGTAAAGCATTTGCAACAAATCTTGGGAACGGCATGAAGGACGTGGTAATAAATGGCAGAGAGTGTGCAGCATTGACCATGGCCTTCGCGGTAGGATTGCTTGGGCTTCGCTGAAACGTAAAGTACAGAGACTTGCTTATAACCCTGTCTACAACTTCCTTACCATCAAATACTACAGTATCGCCAACTTTGATTTGTTGCTCAATCAGTTCACCAAAGTTGCCGGAACGCATCATACGTTCCAGATTAAACTGTGACACATCCTGCGCTGGATTAATTGCTTTCACACGTGCAGCGGCCTCGTTCAGTTCACGGGCAAGTTCACCCCAGAAGGATGATTGCTTAAACATATTGTCCTGCAGAGTATTAAGCGCATTCAACTCTCTTGCTAGATGTTGCATCTTAGACGTTCTTGGACCCTTGAGTTCACCAGATGCATCAGCAATGTCTGTCAACTCACGAAACAGTTGATGATATCTACGAGGAGACGACTGCTTCAATAGTTCACGCAAGGCGCGAGAACGTGTGTGATTAGTCATGCCAACAAGAACCGCCGCAATGTCTGAGTTAGGTGTTGCTTCAAATAATTTAACCTTCCCCTTGCCCTTACCTATAAGACCAAGGCCACTAGCAATAGAACGGTCAAATAATTTAGTGACTGTATCAAACCCTACACGAGTGTATCCAGATACCAAGTTACGGAATGTTGTTGCAGTTTGGGATGTCATCATTGACAGACGTAACTGGTCAAGCCCACGAGCAGTAATACCTTCTTGGACTTCTCCTGTTGCCTGCATTATTTGACGGGCATCTCCACTAGCAAGTGCATCATCTAACTTCTTTAGGGTGGCTGTTGTTTCTTCTGTCAGACCAAAAATCTCTGCAGCACCTGCGTCTGTAATGCGTCTAATCAATTTACGTTTTGCTGCACTTCTGCGCCCAAGCAATGCACCAGCCTCACTAGCATCTGCTTTCTGAAGGTCCGATATCAGAATATTAAGCATGTCGTCAGAGGAAAGATTATATTTTTTTAGAGTATCTTTAAATGATTTTAGACCTTCTTCACCAAAGTCTACTTGAGTTATAGCCCTACCTAATGCATCACTAAAGCGTTCCTTAGTTGGGTCGTACTTGACCTTGCCCGCTTCGAGTATCTCCATACCCGCAGCAATTAGTCGCTTGTCACGGCTTGGGTCTATAGAGATTATAAACTCATCTGTTATACCTAACTGTTCACCGATTTCTTTTGCGGTTCTCTTTCCACTAGCAACACCTTCTGGATCAAGTTTTATTTTAGAGGCAACTTTATCCGTTCCTTCTGACCCCGATATTCTAAGAGATAAATCAATCTCTCTCGCAAGTTCAATGTTACCATCAAATGTTTCCTCTGCGGCTTTGATGGCTTCTTCGTTCTTTTTGGCAATAGCCTTTTCTGCATCGGATAAGATATCTTCTGCGCTTTTGTTAATTGTTTTACTTGATACACTTTTAAGAAGGCCGGGAATAAGAGCAACAGGTGCGCCACTTATTGCAGACATTAGCGCTAATTCTTTTTTGCTAAAGTTTTCTCTAACACCAATCTCCATCTCAGTCTTTTGCTGTGCTGTATTCTGTAGCGCACCAGCCGCAGCCTCTGTCAATACAGCGGTCTTTACAGGATTTGCGGCGGCAGACTTAGCAAGTTCTGACACAGGTGATGTCATCTTACGTTTTAGAATCTGCTTAATACCCTCTTTAGCAACCTGTGTTGAAGCTGTTGCCCCAGCTTTTGCAGCAGCAGTACCAGCACCAAATGTAAACAGACCGGGAACAATACCAATATAGGTCGATGGTGCTTTTGCGATACCTTCCAAATAATCTAAAAACGCACCAGGCGCACCGCCAGCATCAAATGCTCCGGGCAAAGAGTTGTACGTTTCGTATAGTTTGGTGTAGTCATCAAGTCGTTGTCTTGCTTTGCGGGCATTGTCTGTCTGACCATCAGCGTCTGTTGCAAGACCAGACACAATATTATAATCCATGCCTGCTGTTAATTCGTTGACATTAAAAGAACGGAAGTGTTCAATAAACTCACTGATTGCATCATCTTCTGAGATATCATCATACCCTAGATGATCCTTTGCAAAGCGTACTGCCGCAGCCCTGATGTCAGGATTTTGTTTTACTCCTTCATAACTTTTCGTGGACCCTATATCACTCGCAACAAAGTCCTCTTCCGTTTGTACAACAGAAGGTTCAAGTTCAAACTTATCAAAAACTGAGGAACGCTGTACCGAAGATGTACCTAAAGCAATTTTGGGGGTTTTCTTTTCTTCTGTAGAGTCTAGTTCAAATCTATCAAAAACAGACATACTTATCTTTGCCCTTTTACGCGCCGTAGTATTTCACCAATTTGATTCATTTCTTCAGCAGAGATTGATTCATTGTCCATGCGTCTTTGCAATTCATTCATTGCCGCTACTACGTTATCTCCTGTTGAAATTTCTACCGCCAGTTGCAATGGTGTAGCCCCCTTAAAAGAAGGTTGTGGTTTATTGTTTGAAGCAGATGCCTCAGTTGTCCTAGAAATACGGGCTTCCCTATCTATGTCTGCCTGTGTCCTTGCGTCATATGGGGGGCGTGACATCAGCCCTGTAGTCCTATCCCCTGAATGCATATCTGCTACACTGTTAGGTGAATTAAATATAGATATAGGCGTACCTTCGACTTGAGATTCTTCTGACGAAGATTCAGCGGGTGACGTTATTACATTATTATTTTTTTCGTCTTCGCCAACTAGTGGTTGTCCTGTAGCTGAACGAATAGCGTTTATTTCCTTTTCCCGTTCTGGTGTCATATAGCCAAGATTTGTTGGTCTTTGCTTACGGTGTTTAGATACCAGACTACTTACTGTTCCCATAATTCCTGGAATATCTACACTTCTATCACCTTTGTAAAATTTTTGTTTTACAATCGGTGCAATAGCCTCAACCGTAAAGTCGGGATTTGTATTTTCTAATTCTCTGATTACAGACACAATCTGTCCTTCCAGTGAATCAGATGGATATTCATTTAGCGCGGCATCATCAAACCCAGAATATTGTGAGGCATAGTCTTTAACCTGTTGGCTGAATTGTGCGGCAACAGCTGGACCATAGATTTTTTCTAAATCATACATCAGCATATTTTCCATACCTTTAGAGGATAGAATATTAGCCTCTTTATCGTGGAAATCAGAAAATAGATTAAATAAATTTTCTGTATCTGGATACTCGCCGTAAATTTTTTGAAAGGCAGACGCTTTACGTTTTTCTTCATCGGTTGTTAAGTCATCCCGATCTGCAACATTCTCTGATATGCCCGAATTTACTGGCTGTTCAGTACGAGGAACCATATCATCTATCGGAGGTTCAGCATTACCCAGCGCTTCAATATCATCTGCTGTATAGCCTTGTCCAAGCATATTGACAACAAGTTGAATGTCTGGATCATTAGGCATAGCATTAGCCAGTGAGGTTGCAACTGTGCGCATTTTCTCTGTACGGTATTTAGAGAGTTTCATTTTAAGATTTTCATCAATCACATCTGGAATAATTAATGCTCCAGAACGTGACATAGTAATACCAGCCTTTGCAAATTCTGGATTACTTGCAATATCTATATTAACTATTGAATCAACATTTTGATATGCAGCCCTTGTACCAGTCGATGTAGGATCAGGCATACCTTCAATTGCCCGCTTAGTGTCCTTAACTAATTTACTAAGATTTGCAAGTTCATCAATTTCTGCTTGGACATCCTCGCCAGCCGCAAGATCAGCGTACAAGTTTTCAGTTCTTGCTGCAATAACATCTGACAAAGATAATGCACCCATCTCTTGAAGTTGTTTGCGAATAGCCATTGCTCCTTCTCTGTCTCCAGAAGCCAATGCTTCGCTAAGTTCAAACTCCTTAATCTTAACTTTATCGCCAGTAGCCAAAATATTAAACTCGTTTTGTTGCCTATTAAGTTTTTGCAAATCGAGCAAGAAATCTTTCTTTTTATTTGGGTCTTGTTCCATATTAAGTTGAAAAGTAACAGACTCAATTTGTGCGTCCAGACCCATGCGATCAGACAAGTCTGTATAGCGAGTTCTATAAAAGTCCATCTTTTCTTTTGATGTATCTGGATCAAGCATTTTGTTTTTAAGATACTCGCGTTCTTGCTCTGGATTCATACGATCCAGCTTGAATGCTTCTGACTTGAATGTAATGCTAGGCAGTGCAATATCTTTTTCTTGTGGCTTTACTAAGCCAAGTGCGGCAAGTTGCGCATCAGCCTTTGTTCTTGCCCTTTCTCCAACGTCAACACCAAACAAACGCCCAATACCGCCACCTTTCATTTCAGGCATTGGTACTTCTCTCATAGGTTGCTGTCTACCCAACACATAATTAGTTGCTACGTCTGAAAGATTAACAGCGCCTGTCTCAACTTGAGTATCGAAATATTTTGTAAAGTCATAAGTTTCTGTGTTATTTAATTTATATTCTTTTAGATTTGAAACTACTGCCTTAAAGTCATCCAAGTCACCAATGTCCTCAAGTAGTGCGCCTGCCCGTGCAGCAGATGCTGGGTCGTTTGCGCCACCAAGAACAGATTGAGCAGAACGAAGTGCTTCCATAACTTCATTTGCTTCTGCTTCTGTTTTTTCAATAGCCTTTTGTTCGCGCTTTATAGTAGCCTTAGAAAATTCATCAATGTTTTCACGCACACGTTCCAAGCCACCTTGAATAGCCTTGTCTGTACTTGTCGCCAGACCTGTGACAAGCCCTTGACCAAATGCACCTAAACCAAATAATGCCATTACATACGCCCCATCAAACCCTTACGCACATCTTGAGTATCTGCCTCAAGTTCTACACTATCTTCAAGTTGTTCTAAAACCTCTGTACCCTTTTCTTGTTCAGGTTCTTTATCTTGTTTTTGCGTCTCTTCTTCCAGTCTAATTAAAGAGGATTTAATCAGGGTACTACGAAGTTTCTTATCCTTTTCCAAGCCACTTACATAATCAATGCCTTCAGCCTCTGCTATGTACATAATCATTTCCATAATTACGGGTAGCACAAGCATACCAACATCAATACTATGCTTTCCTTCCATGACACTTGCAAGCTGAATTGTATTGGCAAGAGTTGTTACAGGAACGCCCATTCTAAGTACGTCTGCAGTCTGATTAATTACGTCATCATTGGCAAATCGTGGAATGTAATAATCCAGTGCCTCTTCAACAGTAGTGTACTGCGCAGGTTGTTGCCACGGTCTAGCGCCTAACTCATGTGTCATAGATTCGCCAGGAATTGGCGCATTAAAGATAGGATTTTCATTAGCCATTTTTTAATTCCTGTCGTTTTTGTTGTAGAAGTTCTACATAACTAGCAACACGCTTTAAAGAAAAGTCTCTTTCCTCTTCTTTATTCATGCGTTTCATTGGCGAACTTAGCAATCCACCACTCTTTGGTGATGGCTTTTCTTTTGCTTTTTCCATAGCCCTCATACGTTGTATGTTTTGGTATAAACCTTTACTTGGGTTTGTATACGCCATTGTAATTTACCTCAATTTAAAATAAGTTTCCAAGACCAAATTCAATCGCTGCACCACCAAGCGTACCAATCAGGCCACCAATCGCACTACCTGCTGCAGAACTGTTTGCCAATTCTTGCGCACGTGTTGTAGCATCAGCACTCAGTTGAGCAATTGCCATACTATTAATACGATCTAGTTCATTCTCTGCACTCTTCCAAGCAAACTCCATTGTATCAGCATAGTATGTCCACAAGTTGTCATAGGCTTGCTTTGATATATTCAATGCTGCGGTAGCGTTCAACTCGTTGGCACGATTGATAGCGGCAGTATTCGCTGTAGCAATTTCTCTACGCCATTGTGCATTAGACTGTGCAATCACAAGTTGGTTCTGTGCGTTAAACTGGTCACGTTGGTTATTCAGTTCCGCATTAAAGCGTTCTACAGTATTCCGCTGACCTGCATTAAACTGTGATTGCGCATTAGATTGTGCGGCATTGAACTGAGAAACCTGCGAATTAAGATTTGCAAAGAATTGATTCGTTTGATTTTCAGATGTAGCATTAAACTGCCGTGCCGCATTTTCTGCCGCTTGATCTGTGAACAGACTTTGGATACGCTGTTGTGCCTTAAACATCGTAGTCTGCTGACGATTAGACAAGTTTGCCATATCCATGTTAAGGAAGGATTGTGCATTCTGTACCGCCGCTTGCTGACGATTATTAAGATTTGCCATATCGAGTTGGGCTAATGCTGCCGCCTCTGCCATAACCATTGCCTGTGAGTTGGACAGGTTTTGCAAGTTCATCGTATTTGCGATACGGCTGTTCTCTAACTGTATCTGCTGTTCAGCAGTAAAGTTCATATTAGCAATGTCGCTAATCCTTGCCGCATTTTGTACACGTGCTTGGAAGTCTTGTGTGAACTCCATGCCCATGAACTCTGCTCTTTGTTGTGCTGCAAGCATAGCACGTTGCTGACGGTTTGTCAAGTTCTGTGCTTCAAATTGTGCTGTAATAGATGCATCAGCTTGCGCTATAGGCAGAGCAGCCTCAAGCGTGGCCTGTACAATTGCTTGACCCGCGAGGCTACTTGCACCAAGTCCACGTGCCGCCATTTGTGCTGTCGCATTACGTAGTGCGCCAGCGGCCCATGCAGGTGGATTCTTGGCATCAAAGTTTGCAGTAAGATTTGCCAGTTGACCTTGTACAGTTGCTTGGTCAGATGGTGTAGCCTGCGCAGCCTGAATCTGCTCAGTAAACTGTGCGGCCTTTTGTGCATCGGCTGAACCACTAATAAGTTCACCTGCCTGAATCTGACGTTGTACAGGATTGTCAATAAGTGTGGCATTACCTTGTGCGGCAGATACATTGCCTACACTGCTTGCTGTTTGTTGTGCAGCCACTACTTCAGCACGTGGGTCAACAGTACCTTGTGCCGCCTGTGTAGCATCAAGTGCAGAGGCAACAGCAGGTGCGGCAGTAGATGCCTGTATTTGTGCGGCCTGTGCTTCTTGTGGTGCAGTGGCTTGTGCTGTCGTTGCCATAGCAGTTGGTACAGCCATCGTACCAGTCACCTGTCCAGTAGTTGGGTCCACCATTTGGTCAGGCGTTGCTACAGTTCCTACAGGTGCAACAGCCCCACCCGTTGGTAAACCTGGTGTAAATGCCTGTTGCGCCATGATGTCACCAATCTGTGGTTGCTTTGTTTCAGTAACCTCAATAGGAGTTGTTGTTACACCCTCTGGAACATCTGCTTCACTTGCATATACTGTACCATCTTCTGCTTGATATTGCGTAGTGGTTGTTGTAGTTGGTTCAGGCATT
>Ga0075480_10003342_pt1 | contig 10289 bp, 9 predicted proteins | sample DEB08_DNA_7_FD_81590 | JGI IMG/M metagenome (GOLD analysis project Ga0075480, IMG submission 81590) | Aqueous microbial communities from the Delaware River and Bay under freshwater to marine salinity gradient to study organic matter... | ecosystem: Environmental > Aquatic > Marine > Coastal ...
CGACATCCATCACGACATGAGGACACCGGCGCCGACCAGTAGGGTTCAGGCATGCTTGAGTTCACATCTGTCAGCGTCTCGTCGTACGAGGCGGCGACCCTCAGCGACGCACTCAACGCGCACGCCGCCGACGGATGGTCGGTCGTGCAAATCGTTCCCGCGGGGACCGTGATCGTGGCCTACCTGTCGCGGCCCGCCACCAACGCACCATCTGACGCCGCCACCACGGCCACGGCCGCAACTGCTGCCGTTGCCGCAACGGCGGCCGCAACACCGGTGGTGGACGCTCCGGCACCCGAGCCCATGGCCGCTGCTGCACCAGCGCCCGCGCCTGCGCCGGCACCCGCTGATGCTGTGCCCGCTGGCTGGTACCCCGACCCGTCGAGTCGTTTCGAACTGCGGTACTGGGATGGCACCCGCTGGACCGAACATGTGTCGCGTGGTGGCCAGCAGTCCACCGATCCACCTGTGGCCTGATTCCTCGTCGTGCGCGCCACCTCCATCGGCCACGCCGGCATCTTGGTGGAGACCACCGGCGGATCGATTCTGTGCGACCCGTGGTTCCACCCGGCATTCTTCGGTTCGTGGTTCCCTTTCCCCCGCAACGATCAACTCGATGACGATCTGATCGCGCGCATCGAATCAGCTGACCTGCTCTACGTCTCGCACCTGCACGGCGACCATCACGACGCCTCCTGGCTACGCCGACACCTGCGACGCGATATCGGCGTGCTGCTGCCCGACTACCCCACCGATGAACAGCGTCGCACCATGATCGAACTGGGGTTCACCGAGTTCATCCACACCCGCGATGGGGTCGAGTGTGAGGTCTTCAACGGGGTGCAGGTGGCCATCCACGTGGAGACCTCCATCACCGATGGGCCCGGTGGCGACTCGGCCATCGTGATCGCCGATGCCACCGGCCGACTGGTCAACCAGAACGACTGTCGCACCACCGACCTCGGTGCGCTTGCCGGTCACGGGCCGGTGGATCTGCACTGGCTGCAGTATTCCGGTGCGATCTGGTACCCCATGGTGTACGACTTCGACCCCGATGAGATGCAACGCCAATGCGCGGCCAAGGTCGACAGCCAGGGATCACGCGCGATGCGCTACGTCGAGGCCATCGACGCATCGGCGGTGGTGCCGAGCGCGGGGCCACCGGTATTCCTCGATCATGATCTCGCGCATCTCAACATGGTCACCGGTGATGAGGCGAGCATCTTCCCAGACCAGCGCTGGTTTCACGAACGTCTCGCCGCCGATGGGCGCAACGGCATCATCGCAGTGCCCGGCACCTGCATCGAGGTGATCAGCCCCGGTATGCCGGCAACAGTGACCCACCCGATGTCCAGCGACGACGTCGATGCGATCTTTACCGACAAGGCCGCCTACCTAGCGCAGTACCGGGCCGACTGGGAGGACTGGCTGGTGGCCGAACGCGCGGCATGGCCACGGCCGGGCACCGATCTGGTCGCCACCCTGGCCGACTGGTGGGAACCACTGATGCGGCGCGCGCCCACGGTGTGTGCCGGTATCGGGGCACCCATCGCGCTGCGTGCCATGGTGGGCCACGGCGCCGACGAACGAGCAGATGTCACGATCATCGTCGACCCCATGTCGGCTCGCGTGTTCGACGCCGATGACCCAGCCGCAGCCGACCTCACACCGGCGTTCCGTTTCGATATTCCCCGCGATCTCCTGGAGTGCGTGGTGGCTGATCGGGCGGTGGACTGGTCGAACTCGCTGCTGTTGTCGTGCCGCTTCCGCGCGTGGCGGGCAGGGCCATACAACGAGTTCGTCTACAACTTCTTGAAGAGCCTGTCGATCGAGCGGATGGCCCGCACCGAGGCCGAAGCACGTCGCCGCGCCGCAGGCGCCGACAGTGACGGCGAAGAGATCGTGATCGGCCCGTACACGGTGCAGCGCCGCTGCCCACACCGCGACGCCGACCTGTCGATCTTTGGTGAAATCGATGGTGACGATCTGGTATGCACCCTGCACGGGTGGCGATTCGACGTGAACACGGGTGCGTGTCGCACCTCAAAGGGCCATCAGGTGTCGATCCGACGTCACGATCCGTCGTAGACAACACCGGTCACGTCACCGACATCGGTGACGTCAACGACACCGACCATCGGCATCGTGTCGACAGCGTCATGTCATGCGCGACGCGCCGACGCACGGGCGTCAGCGACCGGGAAACCGTGGACGCTCGCCGAAGATGGCCACCGTCTGGCGCAACGGCACAAGGTCGCGGCGCTGGCGCCGCTCGGCTTCGGTCTCGGCCTGATCAGCACGTCGCTGCTCCACGGCCAGACGCGAACGCAGATCGGCCACCTCGGCTTCGAGTTCCATCACCCGACGAATTCCTTCGAGGTTCATTCCCTCGTCGGCGAGTTCGGCGATGCGACGCAGCAGGGCAATGTCGTGGTCGCTGTAGCGGCGGTTGCCGCCTTGAGTGCGTCCCGGATTCACCAAACCGCGGCGTTCGTAGATCCGCAGGGTCTGGGGATGCATACCCGCAAGTTCTGCAGCGACCGAGATGACATACACGGCCTGATGTGGGCTTCGAGAGTTCATCGGGTGTCCTGTGATGGCATCGGGTGATCAGTCGGTGGGTGATCCCTCATCAGGTGCCGCAGGGGCGGCATCGGTGTGAGGAGTCTCGTGCGCGGTGTCGGTTGGTGGCGTAGCGGGTTGATGCATCGCACCTCCCGTTCGTGGATTCACCGTAGTCGCTGCCGCCAAGGCCTCGATCGCCGCACGCTCGGCAGGTGTTGGATTGGATGGCACCTGCACCTGCACCTGCACGATCAGGTCGCCGGTGGCGGTGGCGCCGCGACGGCGCACGCTGACCCCGCGACCGGTCACACGATGTCGCGATCCGCTCTGGGTTCCGGGACGCAACCGCAACCGCACCGTGCCCCCTTCGAGCGTGGGCACTTCGATCTCTCCGCCGAGCACCGCCTCGGGGTAAGTGACCGGCACGCTGACCAACAAGTTGTCACCCGAGCGCGAGAACCGCTCGTGCGGTAACACGTTCACGTCCACCAACAGATCGCCTGCAGGGCCGCCATTGCGTCCCGGGGCCCCGCGGCCCTTCAGACGAATGGTCTGGCCGTCGGCAACGCCCGAGGGAATACGCACCTGCACATCGCGTTGGTGTGCCGCCACACCCGCACCATGGCAGGTGCCACATGGGGTGTCGATCAGACGGCCACGGCCGCCGCACGACCGGCACGGCGACGCGAACGAGAACGGACCCTGGTTGTCTTCGACCTGACCGCGACCGCCGCATGTGCCGCAGGTACGGGGGCTGGTGCCCGGCGCTGCTCCGGTGCCCGAACACGCGGTGCAGGGGCCCTCCCCGCGCACACTGATGGTGGTGGTGACGCCATGCACGGCATCGGCGAAGGTCAAGGTGAGACGGGCCTGCTGGTCTGCACCGCGTCGCGGGCCCACACCGCCCCCTGAGCGGGAACGGCCACCGGGTGAGAACATCTGGCCGAATAGGTCGGCGAAGCCCGACATGTCGCCGGGATCAAAACTGAAGCCGGCGCCCCCGGGGCCGAGTCGGCGCACCTCGTCGTATTCGGCGCGCTTGGCCTCGTCACCGAGCACGTCGTAGGCCGATGACACCTCTTTGAACCGTGCCTCGGCCTCGGCATTACCGGGGTTCTTATCGGGGTGAAACTCGCGCGCGAGTTTGCGATAGGCCTTCGTGATGTCTTTGGCCGAGGCATCCGACGACACACCCAGCACCTTGTAGTAGTCGGTGTCGAACCACTCACGCTGTGCTGTCATCGTCGGTCACCTCCTTCGCCTCGGTTCATATCGATTCTGGTCGTTATCGCCGGCCCCACTCGTGATGAATGCCATGCGCGTGGGTATCGACGATGGCACCGTGGCCGTCATCGATCAGTCGCGGGTGCGCACCATCGCCGGACGCAACGTGCGGCCCTTCCAGAGGTAGCCACTACGTAGGACCTCGGCCACAACTACCTCTCCACCGTCGCCGGGTTCGTGGGCAACGGCTTCAGCGGTGGTCGGGTCGAAGACCGACCCTGCAATGTCGAGGGATTCGAGACCGAGTTTCTTCAACTCGACGAGCAGCGCGTTCAGTAACGGGCCGACCTCGTCGGGGCTGCCCACATAGGCCGCCTCGGCTGCGTCGATGATCGGCAAGAACGCCTCAGCCATGCGGCCGGTGGCCCGATCGACTTCTTCGGCGGTCTGCTGGGCTGCCCGCTTGCGAAAGTTCTCGAAATCGGCTTGGACCCGCATCGCCATGTCCTTGAAACGCTCGACTTCGGCAACGAGTTCCTCGACGTCGTGCTCAACAGCGGATGCGCCATCGGCGGTGCCGATGGCATCGTCGCCGTCGATATCCACATCGGACACATCGACGGCATCGCCGGGCCCGAGGTCACCCATGTCCGCCGCGGCAGCCGCAGCGGGACGGGTGGTCTCGGTGGTGAAGTCCTCGGTTTCCGACTCCCGCTCGACGTCGGGGTTCATCACATCGTCGTCGTGTGCGTCGGCCATGGGCTCAGTCCTCGTCGACGATCTCGGCATCGACGATGTCGCCGTCGTCGGCACCAGCGGCGCCAGACGCCGAGGTGCCGGCAGCGTCACCGTCGCGCGCAGCCGCTTCGTAGAGCTTCTGGCTGAAGGCCTGGGAAGCACTCATCAGCGCCTCGGTCGCCGCCTTGATCGCCTCGATGTCGTCGCCCGCGACCGCGGTCTTCAGCGTGGCCAAGGGCTCTTCGACCGCTGCACGTTCCTCGGCGGACACGCTCTCGCCCTGCTCACGCAGCACCTTCTCGGTCTGGTACACGAGCGAGTCGGCGTTGTTGCGGATCTCGGCTTCCTCCCGGCGCTTGCGATCTTCTTCAGCGTGCGACTCGGCGTCGCGCACCATCTGGTCGATGGTGTCCTTGTCGAGGGTGGACTGGCCGGAGATGGTGATCGACTGCTCTTTGTTGGTGGCGCGATCCTTCGCGGACACGTTCACGATGCCGTTGGCGTCGATGTCGAAGGTGACTTCGATCTGCGGGATACCGCGCGGTGCCGGCGGCAGATCGACAAGCTGGAACTTGCCGAGCGTCTTGTTGTAGCCCGCCATCTCGCGCTCGCCCTGGAGCACGTGAATCTCCACCGACGGCTGGTTGTCGTCGGCGGTGGTGAACACCTCGGTCTTCTTCGTGGGGATGGTGGTGTTGCGCTCGATGAGCTTGGTCATCACGCCGCCCTTGGTCTCGATGCCCAGGCTGAGTGGGGTGACGTCGAGCAGCAGCACGTCTTTCACGTCGCCGCGCAACACACCGGCCTGCACCGCAGCGCCGACGGCCACAACCTCATCGGGGTTCACCGTCTTGTTGGGCTCTTTGCCGGTGAGGCCGACCACGAGGTCGGTCACGGCCGGCATACGGGTGGAGCCACCCACCAGGATCACGTGGTGCAGGTCGCCCTTGGACAGACCGGCATCGGAGAGGGCTTGCTCGAAGGGGATCCGGCAACGCTCGATGAGGTCAGCGGTCATCTCTTGGAACTTCGACCGGCTGAGGGTCTCGTCGAGGTGCAGCGGGCCGTCGGCGTTGGCGGTGATGAACGGCAGGTTGATCTGGGTGGACTGCACCTGGCTGAGTTCGATCTTGGCTTTCTCGGCGGCTTCTTTCAGGCGCTGCATGGCCATACGGTCGCTCGACAGGTCGACACCTTGAGCATTCTTAAACTGGGTGACCAGCCAGTCGATGACGCGCTGGTCCCAGTCGTCGCCACCGAGGGTGGTGTCGCCGTGGGTGGACTTCACTTCGAACACGCCGTCGCCGATTTCGAGCACCGACACGTCGAAGGTGCCACCACCGAGGTCGAACACCAGCACGGTCTCATCTTCGGCGCCCTTGTCGAGGCCATAGGCCAGCGCGGCGGCGGTGGGCTCGTTGATGATGCGGAGCACCTCAAGACCGGCGATAGTGCCCGCCTCTTTGGTGGCGGTGCGCTGAGCATCATCGAAATACGCCGGCACCGTGATGACGGCCTGAGTAACGGTGTCGCCCAGATATGCCTCGGCGTCGCGCTTCAACTTCATCAGCGTGCGAGCCGAAATCTCCTGCGGCGTGTACTGCTTGCCGTCGACATCGTCGCTCTTCCAGTTCTCGCCCATGTGACGCTTCACAGAACGGAACGTGCGGTCGGGGTTGGTGATGGCCTGGCGCTTGGCCACCTCGCCGACGAGCACTTCGCCGGCCTTGGAGAATGCGACCACCGACGGTGTGGTGCGCGCTCCCTCAGAGTTGGGAATGACCACCGGCTCGCCGGCCTCGAGAACTGAGACGACGGAGTTGGTGGTGCCGAGATCGATACCGACTGCCTTGGGCATGTGGATTCGCTCCTTGTAGATGGCGCTCGACGAGCGCTCGGTGGGGGTTGTGGAGCGAAGTGTACGGGTGTCCACCGCGAACACCAACACCCATATCAGAAAACTTGAGTCATAATGACTTAGGTTTTCTCATGACCCTGACGCGGGAGGTCATTCGTCGGCGACCACGTCGAGATTCTCAGGCCCGAATGAATCGGGCAGTAACTCGTCCATGGTGTAGATCGCCATCAATCCATCGGCACAGGTGGAGATCACGCGAGTGTCGGCATCGGCAAACTCACGAATCTTCTGACGGCAGCCGCCACAGCAGGTCGCTAATTCGCGACCAGGTCCGATGGTCAACAGGGTCCGAATTCGGCGGTGGCCCGCCGAGGCCATCGCGGCGATCGCACTGGCTTCGGCACACCACCCCTGCGGATACGCCGCATTTTCAATATTGGCTCCGGCGAACACCGAGCCGTCATCGGTGATCAGCGCGCACCCCACGTGGTACTTGGAATAGGGCACATGAGCATGGGCTTGCACCGCCACCGCAGCGTCGAACAACAGACGCTGTTCATCGTTCATGTCCGAACGTGGGCGTGGCGCATCAGGCAGCAGATGTGGACTGGGCATCGCCCCACACTACGACGCGCCTCGTGGACGCTGGGGCGGCCACCACGCCAACAACCGGTGTCGCACCCACACCCGCGATCTGCCCGCACCCCGCGCGATGGCAACCCCGCCCCGCACTCAACCGCGAGGCGTGACCATCACTCATCACATTCACGCATCACTGCAGTCGCAACCACCGAGCCATTGGCCACTTCTGCCTCCGCCGCACCGAGGCTCGCGCACCGCGATGACCGAGAGCGGTGCTCACGTGTGGCGATCACGCCCGGTGATCTAGCGTGCGGCCATGACCACGCGACTGCGACTTGGCCTGGTCTCGGCCGCGCGCATCACCCCACCAGCCATCATCGAACCTCTCGCAACCGGGGATGACCGCCTCGCCGATGTGGCGGTGACCGTGCTCGGCGCCCGCGATCGTGCCCGCGCCGAGGATGCTGCAACACGCTGGGGAGTGCCGACCGTGGTCGACGCCTACGACGATGTGTGGACCCACCCCGATGTGGACGCGGTCTACATCGCCACCCCTGCCGGCTATCACCACGAGCACACCCTGGCCGCACTAGCCGCGGGCCGCCACGTGCTGTGCGAGAAGCCGATTGCGTCCAATGCCATTGAGGCCGCCGAGATGGTGGAGGCTGCACGCGATGCCAACCGTGTGCTGATGGAGGCCTTTCACTGGCGACATCATCCACTGGTCGCACAGATGCGCCGCATCATCGACAGCGGCGAACTCGGTGATGTGCACCATGCCGAGGCGCGTTTCGTGCTGCCTGAGGGCCACATCCCACGCACCGATATTCGCTGGGATCATTCGATCGGCGGGGGGTCGCTGATGGACCTCGGCTGTTACCCCGTGCAGTGGGTGCGCTGGCTGTTCGGACCTGAACCCGCCGTGACGCGCGCCGAGGCCACCGAGTCGATACCGGGAATCGATGGGCGGATCACCGCCGACTTGGCCTGGCCAGGTGGGCGCACCGCCCGTGTGGAATCGTCGATGATTGGCCCCGATGCCGAGGGTGACTCACGGCTGGTGGTGCATGGCTCGGCCGGCACGATGACGGTACGCAATCCGCTTGCACCCCAGTTCGGTGGAGCGCTCAGCGTGTCGACCGCTGATGGTGAGCGCAGCGAGGACGTTGACCCGTCGGCCACATATCTGCATCAGCTGGTGCGTTTCCGTGCTGCCGTTGTCGAGGGGGCCGACCCGATCACGCACGGCGACGACAGCGTCAAGACCATGCAGGTGATCGATGAGATCTACACCCGTGCCGGCCTTGGCCCGCGACCGTCACGGCGCTGAGGTCGATGCGCCCTGCCACGCGCAGTCATCCAGCTCGACCCGCCCCCACCGTTTGAATCTCCACCACCGGATGCTCGATCACCGCCGAGGTCGACAGCGCGTCAAGGGTGCCCAAACCCACACTGGTCACATAGGTGATCTCCCACACCACGGTGACCGTCACCCGGTAGGGCCGTGCCGGAGGAGAGGGCTCACGGTAGTGATGACCGCAGGTACCAGCCGATGGATCCGCAGCTGCGAGCGTGGCCATTCCGTCGCCGAGATCACTGCAGTCGATGATCGCGCCATCGCCGGTGTGTACCCGCAGACGCGATGCCCGCGCCGTCACCGTTCCGTGGTGGGCGCCCACCTGTGCCGACACCACCACATCGGCGAGAGGTGCCACGCTGAAACGAGTGCCCACCCCCACCGTGCCGACACGCGCCGGGTTGGTGACCGGCACCGGTGGTGGCAACTGACGGGTCATCTCAGCCACCGCGCTGGCGATGATGTCATCGGCGGTTCGTTCGGCCACATCAACCCACCCGTAGGCGACGAATGCTCCGTAACAGAACAACTGCACGGCGATCTGGCGCACTCCGGTGTCGGGGTGGGTGCGGTACACACCCCAGCCGCCCTCGCTGGCCGGGACCACCTGCCAGATGCAGCCCGGTGGCTGCTCCGAACCGCCATCGGTGCTGCCGTCATCACCATCGATGACATCTGGGGGTGTGCCGATCTCCACCGAGATGCTGTCGCCATCGGCACCGACGTCGATGTCGGCATCGGAGGTGGCGACAGCGGTCCGCTGGGCGCCACCCCATGTCAGTGCCGTCACAAGTGCCATCGCCAGCATCGCGCTCGTCGACCATCGTGCCGGCCCTGTGATGCGGCGCTGCGCCCATCGTGATCGGGTTCTCACCAGCTGAACCTTGGGGCTCATTGCGCACACCCCTGCGTGGCCGCTGCCACATCAACGATCTCGACCCAGTCGACCACCGCGTCGCTCAGCACCCACACATCGCCCGCACGCTCCAACCCCCATCGCATCACGGACCGGGTCGCGGCAGTATTGATCGGCACGGCATCACCTGATGCGAGGTGATCACCATTTGAGTCACCAGCGACAGCGCCTGGCCCCCACAGTTGATCGGTCGTCATGATGCACACCGTGGCCACCACAAACCCGTCGGTCACGGTCGCCTCGTTCTCGTTGTCTGGAGGTGAGGCAACTTCCATCTGGATGACCTGCAGCACGTTCGGGTTCATTGGGTCGGCGAGCGACCAGTAACCACGGGTGGCGAGGTCGGCGAGTTCGGACAGTGCGCGGCTGCGTTCCACTCCCGCTCTGCTCGCCGATACGGCGGCCCACAATGACACGTCATCGGGGGCTCGGCGGGCGGCGATCTCCGTCGACCACGCCTGGTGCACTGCGGTCATTACGGCTGTGCGATCCGAATCGGTTGGTGCCCGTGGGAGCACCTCGGCAGCCGCCACCCACGCCGTTGCTTGATGCTCATCGGTGGCCTCATCAACTGCGTTGTGTGCCCCGTCAACACGACCACTCGCCGTCGCAGAACCGGAGTCGACAGTGGGTGATGCCAACCCCGCTGTGTCTGTCAGCACGACATCGGAGCCAGGCGCACGACCGATGGGTGCGCCATCACCGCGCGCACCATCACCACCCGCAGCATCGGCCATCGCGGACCCCGCACCGACGGTCGCTGCTGGGTCGTCGGAACTCGCGGACCCGGCCGGCGAGCGAACGTCCGTAGGGTCCTCGGGTCGCGATACCAGCGGCGTACCACTCGAGACCGCCACAACGGCGTCACCAGATTGAGCACTCACCGCCGGTTCGGCTGCGGCGATCGTGACAGCGTCACTCGCCTCTGGGGGCTGTGGATCGCGTGGCGTAGTGACGACGACATTGTCAGGATCGGCGTGATGCGGTGGTGTCGCGGCTGAGACGCCGAGTTGCCGATGCCCGTCAAGGGTCGGCGCGGTGATGCTGAC
>Ga0075480_10003345_pt1 | contig 10285 bp, 9 predicted proteins | sample DEB08_DNA_7_FD_81590 | JGI IMG/M metagenome (GOLD analysis project Ga0075480, IMG submission 81590) | Aqueous microbial communities from the Delaware River and Bay under freshwater to marine salinity gradient to study organic matter... | ecosystem: Environmental > Aquatic > Marine > Coastal ...
CAAGCGAAAACGGGCGTTCCAACATTATCTGCCTCCGTGGCAACAAGCTATCGGATGATGCGCGAGCTGCAGTTAGACACGCAAATACCAGGTTTTGGCGCGTTATTTGAGTGAGCAGATCGTGATGGCGACGGGAATCAAACAGTGGATTCAGCAAGTAACCGATCGAGCGCTTGAGATCCTGGATCTGAAATCTGAGGGCATCCCTCTCGATGATCTGATCTCACAGTGTCATGCGGTATTGTCCCGTCGCGGCGAAGCCACCGGACTGGCTTTGGCTGGCTCTGTGGTGGCCTCCTGGCAGGTGCTTGAATCCAATCAGCATCTGTCGTTCTTTCAGGCACTGATTGCAGAGTTTGGCCCCGATCAAGAACGGCTCGAGCAAGCAATTGCTGACTATCAAAAGAATGTTGACGATGTCAATGTGATGCGATTGCATCAGGCCGCTGAGGCAAAGCGTCAAGAACTTTTTCGGCGAATCAATGCAGCGCCAAATGGCCTGCAAACACTCATTTTGATGCGCGAGGCGTTGCGTCGATTATTGCGTGAACATCCTGAGTTGAAACCGATCGATCAGGATCTGGTGCATTTGTTTACCTCTTGGTTCAATAAAGGCTTCTTAAGACTTGAACGGATTGACTGGCAAACACCAGCAGCGGTTTTAGAGAAGCTGATCCAGTATGAGTCGGTACATGAGATCCAGGGATGGGATGACCTGCGTCGTCGCCTTGCCGAAGATCGGTTGTGCTTCGCCTATTTTCACCCTGTGATCCCGGATGAGCCTCTGATTTTTGTCGAAGTTGCTTTGGTCCAGGGAATGTCAGATGCGATAGCGCCATTGTTGGATTCGCCGCCCGCGCCACCGATTGCTGCTGATACCGCGGTGTTTTATTCGATTAATAATTGCCAACCGGGCCTTGCCGGGGTCAGTTTCGGTAATTTGCTGATCAAGCAAGTGGTTTCCGTGCTTCAGGCCGAGCATCCGCGCTTGAAGCGTTTTGTCACGCTTTCTCCGATTCCTGGGTTACGTCTCTGGCTTGAAACCGAGGGCCGTGAGTTTTTGCACCGATTTGAATCATCGGATGATGAGACGGCTCTAAAATCGATCGTTGCTCAGTATTTGACATTAGGGCACGGGGCCAAACTGAAGGATCCAGTGGCTCGGTTTCACCTAGGTAACGGCGCAACACTGGAACGAATCAATGCAAACGCGGACCTCAGTAGTCGAGGTCAGCAGCAAAGTTTTGGATTCATGGTGAACTACCTCTACGAGCTCGATGACATCGTCCGAAACCATGAACAGCTGATGGAATCCGGTCAAATAGCGACGTCGAAAGACGTGCAGCAATTATTAAATAAAACGAGAAAACATCAATTAAAGGAATTGTCCCATGACGCATAATGTTTTTGCGGCTATTCAGACGAATCTGAAGCACCACGCCGAACGCACTTTGTTGACCATTCCGAATGGACGGCAACTCACCGGGTCAGATCTTGATCGTGAATCTGCAATTTTAGCGGGTGCGCTGATGGGGCTCGGCCTTGAGGCTGGCGATCGAGTCTCAGCTCAGATCGAAAAAGGCTGGATGAATGTTGTGCTCTACTTAGCGGTTTTGCGGTCTGGAGCCGTGTATTTACCGTTGAATTCCGCCTATACCAATAGCGAAATTGAATACTTTGTGACGGATGCGGAATCCAAACTGCATATTTGTAGCTCGGATCGTGCCGAGCACGTGGAGTCGTTGCGGTCACAAATCCCAGAATTACAGGTCTTAACCTTGGATCATGAGAGCGGGACGTTGATCGACCTTTTTGATGCGGCAAAAACGTCAGGCCAGATGTCAGATGAGGTCATCTCCCGTGTTGCCGATGATCTCGCGTCAATCATCTACACCTCAGGAACAACCGGTAAGCCGAAAGGTGCCATGATTACCCACAGTAACCTCGCAGCGAATGCGAAGATGCTGACCGAAGCTTGGGCCTACAGCTCAGATGATGTGCTGTTGCACGCGCTACCGCTATTCCATGTCCATGGTCTGTTTGTGGCCCTGAATTTGGCTCTGATGAACGGTGGCCCGATGATCATGCTTCCCAAATTCGACCCCGATCTGGTGCTCTCGGTCATGCCTTCGGCTACGGTCATGATGGGAGTCCCGACCTTTTATACCCGATTGTTGGCTGATTCACGGTTCGACCGGCGATCCAGTGGTCACATGCGTCTGTTCATCTCTGGATCAGCGCCATTACTCGTTGAAACATCCGATGAGTTCTTTGACAGAACAGGGCAGCGAATTCTCGAACGTTATGGCATGACCGAAACAGGAATGAGTTGCTCTAATCCTCTCCATGGCGAACGACGTGCAGGGTCTGTGGGGCCTCCACTTCCTGGTGTTGATGTTCGTATCATGGGCGAGGATGGTGAAGAGTTACCGAGAGGCGACATCGGGGCTTTGGAAGTCAAAGGCGAACACGTCTTTAAGGGCTATTGGAAACTTCCGGAGAAAACAGCGTCTGAATTCAAAGGTGACTGGTTTATCACCGGTGACATGGCCACTCTCTCAGAGGATGGTTATGTCTCCATTGTCGGCCGAGGTAAAGATCTGATTATTTCCGGTGGCTTGAATATCTATCCCAAGGAAATTGAAGACGTCTTAAACGATCAGGGCGGGGTGGTAGAAAGCGCTGTGGTTGGTGTCCCTCACCCAGATTTTGGAGAGGGTATCGTTGCTGTTTTAGTCGGTGACCAGGCATTGGATATGGCTGCTCTCGAATCGGCTTGTCGAGAAAAGCTTGCTGGATTCAAGGTCCCGCGTCGGTGGGTGCAGTTGCAGGCATTACCAAGAAATACGATGGGTAAGGTCCAGAAGAATCTCTTGCGAGACGATTACGCAAACAGCTTTTCATAAGCGAGTGTTTAGCCGGCGTAAGCCGGCTTTTTTTAAGGTCTTAAGTAGACAAATCCTTGTTGCTGGAGTTTTCCGATCTCCGCAACACCGGATGGAACCACGTCTGACTCTTCAGCAAAATAGAGCTCATCCAATGCGATTTTTCGACCTTTCAGTGTGTTTGCACAGATTTTAAAGTCGACGCCTTGGCCTCGTAATGAATCAATACGCCCTGCGGCATCTTGATTGTTTTGTGCGACTGAACGCAGTAACTCAATGCCATTGCCGTGCAAGACAAACTGAATTTCATAATTGTCTCGTCCGAGTGCGTTGATATGGTTCTGTGCGTTTCGCATCGCTCCAATCGCTCGTTTTCCGTCACTGTAATTGACGTGGTAGACGACTTTTTGCTTGTCATACGAACTGTTGCCGAACACCGTTCCGGTGATCAGCAGTGATAGTGCCGCAAAGGTTGCGACGAGATATTTAGTCATGCCCTGAACTCTCTTGTTGTGAATTTGAGAGTTGATTGAACGGCGAATCGAATTGGTTTTCAACTTCGAATTTCTACCTAGCAAATAACGGATTTGCATAAGGTAGAAATTCTGTCGATGGTGGGTGAATTATTCGTCGAGGAACGACCGTAAATGATCAGAACGACTCGGATGTCTCAGTTTACGAAGCGCTTTTGCTTCAATTTGGCGAATCCGTTCTCGGGTGACATCAAACTGCTTGCCGACTTCTTCTAAGGTATGGTCGGTATTCATATCGATCCCAAAGCGCATCCGTAAGACTTTCGCCTCCCGAGCAGTCAGGCTCGCTAATACTTGACGAGTGGACTCTGTCAGCCCTTCAACCGTTGCTGAGTCCACTGGCGAAGAGATGGTGGTGTCCTCAATAAAATCACCCAGCGAGCTGTCTTCGTCGTCACCAATGGGTGTTTCCATTGAGATCGGCTCTTTGGCGATTTTCAGTACCTTACGGACTTTATCTTCGGGCATTTCCATGCGTTCGCCCAGTTCTTCAGGTGTTGGTTCACGTCCCATTTCCTGGAGCATCTGGCGGCTGATGCGATTGAGCTTATTGATGGTTTCAATCATATGGACTGGGATTCGGATGGTCCGCGCTTGGTCAGCAATTGAGCGAGTGATTGCCTGCCGAATCCACCAGGTCGCATAGGTCGAGAACTTATAGCCACGGCGATATTCGAATTTATCAACCGCTTTCATCAAACCAATGTTGCCTTCCTGGATCAAGTCGAGGAATTGCAGCCCACGATTGGTATATTTCTTCGCAATGGAGATGACAAGCCGAAGGTTGGCTTCCACCATGTCTTTCTTTGCACGGCGTGCTTTGGCTTCCCCCATCGAGAGACGGCGGTTGACCTCGCGAAGCTCAGGGATCGTCACACCAACGCCTTCCGCGATGGACTGAAGTCGGGCTTGGCACCGCTGCACGTCTGGAACGACAGCTTCGAGTTTCTCCAATTTTTTCTTTTTCGCGACACCTGGGATCCACTCGAAGTTGGTCTCATTGCCATGCCATTCTTTAATGAAGATCTTACGATCAAGCTTGCCTTGCTTAGTGCAGAGCCGGAGGATTTCTCGCTCCTGATCTCGGATGGAATCGAGCACTTTCCGAAACTCAACACAGAGTTCTTCAAATAGCCTTGGGGTTAACTTCAATGAGGCAAATACAGCGCCGATTTCATCAATCGCTTCTTTGGCTTCTTTCGCATCGCGACCTTTTTTCGTAATGACTTTAGACGCCTTGGCAAGATTGGTTCTGAGCGCTTCGAAACGCGCTCTGACTTCTTCGGGGTCTGGCCCTGTGTCACCTTCTTCGGCTTCATCATCTGCATCACCGCTGTCATCGTCGTCGGTGTCAGCGTCATCAAAATCTTGATCATTCACGTCTTCGGTCGAAGCGGCCTCGGTTGGCGCAACATCTTCAGGATCGGGGTCTAGGAATCCAGCCAACAAGTCAGACATCCGGCCTTCATCGGCTTGGATGCGGTCGTAAATCGCGAGGACTGATTCAACAATTCCTGGATAATAGGCCATGGCTTGCATGACTTCCCGAATTCCTTCCTCAATCCGCTTGGCGATGACAATTTCACCTTCGCGTGTCAGGAGCTCGACCGTTCCCATTTCACGCATGTACATGCGCACAGGATCAGTTGTCCGACCCACATCATTTTCAACAGAGGCAAGGGCGGCAGCGGCTTCTTCAGCGGCTGAGTCGTCAGTGGCATTTGAATTTTCACCGAGTAATAGTTGGTCGTCATCAGGCGCTTCCTCGCCTACAGCGATACCCATGTCTCCGATCATTCGGATGATATCTTCCACCTGATCAGGGTCGGCAATTTCTTCAGGAAGATGGTCATTCACCTCAGCATAGGTGAGGTAGCCTTGTTCCTTACCTTTGGCGATCAGGTCTTTAAGACGTGATTGACGCTGCTCGGTTTGCGTAAGTTCCTGATCTAACTGTTTTTCTGCCATGAACTGACCTAAGAGATGTAATGTGAAAAGGCCGCGTATTATACACGGAACAGCCAATATTTCTCATTATTTTTTATGTGCTGTCAGCGCTTGATGCAAGTCTTCTGCAGAAATTTTTCCACGCTTCGCATCCTCGGCCAGATGGCGCATGGATTCGGTCACCAATTGTTTTTTGAGTTGCTTGAGCCCGTCAGTGAATTCTGCTTCATAGGAGCTCTCACTAAATAGTGTCTCCCGACCAAGAAGTTTGGATAAAAGGCGACCTAACTCGGTTCCGCTGAAATGTCCCATCAAGCCCGCGGTCGAGGGTTTCTCGGCATTCAGTATCCACTCAGCGACCTGGCTGAGTGCTTGAATGTTGATGAGCCGACTTCGTTCGGGAACCTGAAAGGGCTCGTTGAGTAACGTTGGATTTTGCAACAAAAGCCATAGCAGTCTGTTGGCTAAAGGCTCGGGTTTATTTGGATCTGGAAACTCAAGGGTTGCCGCCGGCTCGATGACCTCCTCAATATCCAACAGTGGTTCAGGGATATCCGAGAAATCAGTATCGGTCTCATCCTGCTCCTCTGGAGGGAGTGTCTCAAAGCTTGCGATTTCGGGGTCATGTGGGGTCACCTGACCCTCCGAGACGCGAGGACTCACAACGTCATGAACGACGGGTTCGATCTTGAGATCCTGCAATCGTGCATCGAGATCGGATCGACGTGTCCCTGATAATTCACTCAGCGTATCGAGCATCAGTGATCGATAAATACTCGCTGGGATTTTTGCAATTTTTGGCAGAGTCAGTGCCGTCAGGCGTGCACGGCCGTCGAGCTTACTCAAGTCAATGTCATCCGATAAGAGCCGAATGAGTGCTTCAGACGCTGGCAGAGCGTCGTTCAGCCGTGTCAAAAAGGCGTCGGTTCCTTCATCACGAACCAGAGAGTCTGGATCGTGCCCGTCAGGAAGAAAGAGGAAGCGGATGCTGAATTCATCGCTCAAGAACGGAAGCACGGTATCCAGCGCTCGTTTAGCCGCGGTGCGCCCAGCTTGGTCACCATCAAAACAAACGATCACTTGAGCCGTTTGTCGGCTCAACCGATCTAAGTGATGGCCCGTCAGCGCGGTTCCTAAAGTAGCGACAGCGAAATCGATGCCAAACTGAGCGAGGGCAACCACATCCATGTAGCCCTCAACGACCAATACACGATCGAGTGAGCGGCATGCTTGGCGAGCTTCATACAGGCCATACAATGTGTCGCTTTTATGAAATAGCTTGGTCTCTGGGCTGTTCAAATATTTGGGTTTGCTATCGTCGAGAACACGACCGCCAAACGCGATGGTTCGACCCCGGATATCACGAATGGGAAACATCACGCGTTCTCGAAAGCGGTCATATTCGCGACCCTGTTGGTTGACCACGGTCAGCCCAGATTCGAGGAGTTGCTTTTTGGTGGGTGCATCGACACCTAACTGATCAAATAAAAAGCGCCATCCTCCGGGTGCGTATCCAAGTCCAAACCGATGGGCGATAGTCCCTGTCAATCCTCTTCCTTTCAGGTAGTCAACCGCGCGCTGTCGATCTGGATGTGCCTTTAAGGCCCGGCGGAATGCTTGATCGGCTTGCTCAAGAACGGCATACAGCGCTTTGCGATGGCTAGCTTCTGGATCTGCGGCCTCTGTTGGAACCTCAAGCCCTGCAAGTGAGGCCAGATTCTCAATCGCACTGACAAAATCGACCTTGTCATATTCCATGATGAAGCTGATCAATCCCCCGGATGCGCCGCAGCCAAAGCAGTGATACACCTGCTTGTCAGGGCTTACCGAAAACGACGGTGAGGAATCATCGTGAAATGGACAGCGTCCATGATATTCGCGTCCCGATTTTTTCAGAGGAACACGCGTACTGACCACATCGACAATATTGACACGGTCATTCAGTGTTTCGATAAAAGAATCAGGAATTCGTCCAGCCACTTCAGATCCAGAGAATGGGTTCAGCGGTCAGAGTGTATCTGAAAATTGCGGGTTGGATTTAAGTCAGGCGTTCTTTCACGAGTTTGCTGACGACTTGCATATCAGCTCGTCCTTGGACTTTCGGTTTCAATTGACCCATCACTTGCCCCATGCCTTGAGGGCCTGATGCATTGGTGTCGCTGATCGACTGATCGATGAATGCGATGATTTCGTCGTCGGTCAGTGGTGTCGGTAAGAACTCTTTCAGGATTTCAACTTCAGCCAGTTCGGTATCGGCAAGATCTTGGCGACCTCCATCGACAAACTGATTGGCGGCATCACGCCGCTGTTTGGTCATTTTGTCGATGATACTCAGGCATCTCGCATCATCAACTTCGATCCGTTCGTCCACTTCCACGCGCTTAATATCAGCCAACACCATCCGGATGACGCCGAGGCGAAACTTTGCTTTCGCCCGCATGGCATCTTTCATGGCTTCGGTGAGGGTGTTTTTCAGCGAACTCACGCGAACGACTCAGTGACTAATAGAGGCGTTCGAACTTTTTGGTCTCGCGAGACACCTTCTTCAGATGACGCTTCACAGCGGCAGCGGCGGCGCGCTTACGCAGTGTCGTTGGCTTTTCATAGCATTCACGACGACGAACTTCAGAGAGAACGCCAGCTTTTTCGCAAGCACGCTTGAAACGACGAAGTGCAACGTCAAAGGGCTCGTTGTCTTTAATTTTTACCGCAGGCATTAAAAAGCACCTATCCTTAAACTAAACTAACAGTGAATTTGGTATCCCCACTTGGGGCGCGAGAGAATACCAGTGTCTAAAGAAAAAGGGAACCAAATGCGTGTCTTAGGTATTGAAACATCCTGTGATGAGACGGGAATTGCGATCTTTTGCGAGCGCAACGGCCTGTTGGCACATCGTGTCCACAGTCAAATTGATGTTCATGCCTATTACGGGGGCGTTGTTCCTGAGCTAGCGTCGCGAGACCATGTGCGTTATCTGCGTCCACTGGTGGATGAAACACTGAAAGCCTCCGGTCTTCAGTTATCTGAGATCGATGCCATTGCCTACACCACCGGCCCAGGTCTTCTCGGTGCTCTCCTCGTCGGAGCCACTTTTGCTAAATCGTTGGCATTGTCATTGGGTCGGCCGGCGCTCGGAGTGCATCATATGGAGGGACATTTATTGGCACCATTGATGGAGACACCGGAATTGCCGATGCCATTCGTTGCACTCCTCGTCAGTGGTGGTCATTCACAACTGATTTTGGTCCGAGGGATCGGCGACTACGAATTATTGGGAACGACGTTAGATGATGCCGCCGGCGAGGCATTCGATAAGACCGCAAAGTTGCTTGAGCTGGGGTATCCGGGCGGTCCCAAAATTGCAGTGCTTGCCGAGCAAGGCGATGCCAAGCGATTCGCCTTTGCTCGTCCAATGACTGATCGTCCGGGCTGTGATTTCAGTTTTTCGGGGTTGAAGACTCAAGTCCTGACCGAAGCGCGTCGCCTAGTGAAAGCTGAGCAATTGGATGAACAGGCCAAAGCGGATTTGGCGGCTAGCTTCCAGCAGGCTGTGGTGGATACTTTGGTGATTAAATGTGCGAGAGCACTTGAGCAAACACAGGCGAAAGCACTTGTGATGTCTGGCGGCGTGAGTGCTAACCAACAGTTGCGAGAGTCGCTAAAATCGTTTGAAACCCAAGGCATACAGGTGGCTTATCCGGCACCTGAATTTTGTACCGATAATGGTGCGATGATTGCCTTTGCTGGTCTGATGCGGTTAAGTCGCGGTCAGCAAGATGCGTCGCTTGCGATGACGATCCGTCCTCGCTGGCCTTTAAGTGAACTACCCAAGGTGTCGTAATGGATAGGATGTATGTATCAAGGCTCCCGCTGCTGTCATTAGTTGGGGTTTATTTGCATGAAAAAGAGAATCCGCAACCGCTGTATTTGGACCTCAGCATAAAAATTTCACTTGCGGAAGCGGCTGACTCAGATGACCTTGAGGATACGCTCGATTATTCAGGACTCTGTCATGACATCCAGGCTGCCGCCGCACGCGAGCATTGCAATTTGATTGAACGGCGATTAACGGATTTGTTGGAAATCGTCTTGTGGGATTCGCGAGTGGAAGAAGTGACTGGTCGACTTTATAAACCAGGGGCGGTACCGGGAGCGGAAATTTCTGTGGAAAGAACTCTCAAGCGTTCTGCATAAATCGCCTCGCCAAGTGCTTTTCCAGAGAGGCCAGCGTTGACAAAGGGGGTTGCAGACACCGCACGTACTTGATCGCGTATGAACATCCAGCGCGCTAAAGGAACAGGAAGTTGTTGGGTTTGATCGAACTCGAATAGCAACCTATCGAGTGCTGAATTTGGTGTATTTCCACGGAGCCAGCCAAGCTGACTCATGGCATCGAGACAGGCCTGTGGATTGGCCAACGTGAGATCCTTCAGCCGAATCACAGCGGACAAAAACTGCGAGCGTCGATTCGTTAAGCGAAATGTTGCGGCATAGCGGGAGACACATTCGGTCGTCGGCTCATTACACAGCACCCACTCTGCTAGCCGTGCATCGGCGGACTTGCAAACAAACCTTTCAGGAAGTTTTGGTAGCTCAGGCGCCAGCATATCGGTGACTTTCAGTCGAGCCAGTTGCGACAATCCATGTTCAGGTCGTTCAGATGCCAGCGTCTTATCCAGCTCAACGATGACGCGTTCGACCGACAACTCAGTGAGTGAGGGGGCCATGGTCTGCATCAAGTGCACAGTCTCGTCGGCCAATTGAAAGTTAAAGCGACCCAGTTGTGCCAGGAAGCGAATTCCACGGAGAATACGTAAAGGATCTTCCGCAAAAGCGGTCGAGACGTGTCGTAATAAGCGATCATTGAGGTCTTGTTGCCCACCGAATGGATCAATGAGTTCGCCAGTTCGTGAAATCGC
>Ga0075480_10003349_pt1 | contig 10273 bp, 17 predicted proteins | sample DEB08_DNA_7_FD_81590 | JGI IMG/M metagenome (GOLD analysis project Ga0075480, IMG submission 81590) | Aqueous microbial communities from the Delaware River and Bay under freshwater to marine salinity gradient to study organic matter... | ecosystem: Environmental > Aquatic > Marine > Coastal ...
CAAACGTAGGGGCAAGTGCTGAGGCAGAGATCGTGATCGACGCTGACGATCGTATCAAGTTGCAAAATGCAGGTACGGACAAAATGACTGTTGGTTCTAGCAGTGTAATCTTCGATACTACAATCCAAGCAAGTTCAACTGGTGGTTTCAAGTTTGGTTCAGGTGGAAACAGTGTAGATACAATCCTTGATGAAGACGATATGGCTTCCGATGATGTGAATGCTTTGGCTACACAACAATCGATCAAGGCTTATGTCGATGCAGACGGTATCTCTAACTTCTTGAAGATTGTAGAACTTAATGTAGATGAAAGCGTTGCAAAAGGCGATCTTCTTGCTCTCAAAGTAACAGGTGGAGACGAGGGTCGTGTGATCAAAGCAGACGCAGACGCAATTGCAACGTGTAACGTGATTGGCTTTGCTCTTGCAGCCCAAGGTTCCGTAGGAAGTCCAGTAAAGATTGCTCAGACAGGTATTCTTGGTGGCTTTTCAGGTCTTACCGCAGGGAACAAACTCTTTGCCTCTACAACGGCAGGTGGTGTTACCGCTACCGCTCCAAGTGGTTCAGGAGATGTTGTATTCCAAGTCGGTTTTGCTACCTCTGCAAGTCAAATTGTGATCCAACCAATGTTTATTATGGAAATTGGATAACTCTACGATCTTTAATGATCTCCTTGATGGTTGTGTGGGGGTGAGGTACATTAAGTGTATCTTGCCCCCCTTTGTTTATGGAGTAAATTATGAAACCGCAAACCCAAATGCAAGTTGGTCTTGGCGAAGCCATTGAACGTCACAATCTCTTGCATAAACGCATTACGGCAGGAATAGCGTCCCAAGAAGAACGAGATGAATACAAGTTGCTTTCCTCCGCTTTGAATGAGATCAAATTGGATCTTGGTTTTGATTGTGATGGAGATGGAGTTCCCGATACAATTGAAATCTTTCACACGACGGCAAAAACATCGTGTTGTCGTTTCGTTCCCTCCCAAGATGATGTAAAGCCCAAGAAGACGGTCAAAAGACGTTCTACGAGCCGAGCAACTCCGAAGACAAGGAAGAAGACAACCAAAAAAACAACGGCTAAGAAATGACATTAAAGGAGAAAATTATGGAACCCATTACTATTGCTTTGATTGCCTTTATTGGCGGTGGTGTCGTTACGGGCGGCACTATATGGAGTATTCAAAATGCTGAGAAGAACAAGGAAAAGACTGCGGACGTTATCACTGCTATTGGCAATTTGGAAACGAAGTTTGAGCAAGCCCAAGCCAAAGCGGTATCCAATTTGACTGAACCCGACCTATTGAAAGTTCCGTGTAGTGCAGACTTTATCAATGGAACCTTTGATACTGAGGGCAAGCAACTCACACCTGCCAATGGTGATATGCTTTGCCGTGAGATGTTTTGTCGAATGAACCGCCAAGGCGGTGGTCAAAACAGTGGCGGTGGAGCAGGGGCAACCGCTCAGGATTGTTCTGCAATCTCAGACGCAAACATATCTGTATTGATTGCCAAGACTTGTCTTCCTTTGTGGGCAGAGGGTGCAGGAGCCGATCAAAACTCCCAATACTCACGTTGTATTGATCTCTTTGAGGACAAAAAGTAATGGCTACAATTAAACTTACAGGTTTCAACACTTCAACGGGTCGATCGACCACGGCAGGGGACACAGATACAGTAGATCTTGATGGTTCTTTGACCATTGGGAATGCCGATACCGATGCCGTCATTTTCAATGCAGAGATCGACTCTGACTTCATCCCCGATGATAACGATACTTATGACCTTGGTTCTTCTACAAAACGTTGGGCACAATTGCACGTAGAGGAGGCTTCTTTTGAGGATACACTTCTCACAGAACTATCTATTTCGGGTGTTCAGTTGCAGACCGATACGAATGCTTATCGTTTCAACTGCCCTTATGCTTTGGAGGTTACAGGTCTTCGTCTAAATCTTGATCAGCACGGGACGGCAGGAGATGTTACCGTGACCGTTGCGAATGGTGGAACAACAATGATCACGTTGTCGATCACAGGAACAAATACCTCAGCGGAAACTGGCACAGTCACAAGTGGTACAAGGGCACAAGGGGATGTTGTAACCTTTGCAATTACTGCTACTCCTGCAACGAACACGGACGGACTCCGAGCCTCTTTATTTTTTCGGAGAACTCTCTCGTGATTGTAGGCAATAGACAACGATTATTCTCCCAACTCCGAGGCAGGCGGTTTAATACCTACTTTGCTGACAATATGGGTAACCTTACGACTCCATCGGGGGATGTTGATCTTGTCTCACAACTCAACAACTATAACATTGGAAATACCGATACTTGGTTGTTTCGTGGGTATTTCATACCGAACACTACGACTACAACTTGGCAGTTCCGCACAACCTCCGATGATGCTTCCTACCTTTGGATTGGGACGAATGCAAACCAAACCGATACAAACCTAGATCCTGACAATGCGGTGGTCGATAATGGGGGAGTACACAGTACAAGAACTGTAACAAGTGGAAATCTGTCTTTAACTTCAGGGGTAATCTATCCTTTTGCGGCAGTGGGTGGCAACAACACAGGACCGGGTTTTCTCACGGTAGAGTGGAGACCAAACACCGCTACGGCTTGGTCAGGTAACGGTGGTACATTCTATTTCCGAAACCCAAAAGCAGCCAACGGCTACAACCCCTAGGATGATTTATGAGAGCAAGAGCAGGCGAGTGGTTTTCTCTCATATGGGACATTACAGATTTTTACGATCCCATATCCTTTGATCAGCATAAGAATGCTCCAAGGTTCTTGTATGCCGAAGAAGACAGTAGCCAAATAGAGGCTGAGGTTATCAATACGTTTGACCGATTGAGGCTCACCAGTATCTTTCTGACTACGGTATTCTTATTGGAAGATGGAGACTTGCGGCTTCCAACTCATTACAGGGTGGGTGAGTTTATGCCCAACGACAAGCCCAAGTATGACGCTTGGCTTGCTGAATACCACAACATTATTTACTCCACTTCTGAGCGGATACGGCACCAAGAAGCCTTATTGCAGAAGAACCTTTTTTTGGAGCATATTGCCAAAGTGATACGACACGATATGCACAGTGGTATCAATACCTACATTCCAAGGGGAGTCAAAAGCCTCATACGTCGTCTTCCTGATCAAGTTGCTGCAAAGCATAAGTTGGATGGCAGCATACAACTCCTTGAAGAGGGTCTAGCCTACACGAAGCAAGTTTATGAGGGTGTCTATGCTTTCACTCAACTGATGAAGTCTGAGGGTATCCTAGAAGTCGAAGCCTGTGACTTGGCTGAGATCCTGAAAGACTGGTTGCGAACAAAAGCATACAAGAACCAAGTCACCATCGAACCTCTGCTCACGGCTGAGGTAAGCCCTATCTTGTTTTGCATAGCAATCGACAACTTAATACGAGGCGGCTTACAGTTTAATGAGAGTGAAGAAAAGTGGGTTCGTATCTATGTGGAGGGTACATCTACTCTTTGTGTCCTAGACAACGGTGTCGGACTGAGCCAAGCCGACTTCTTCAAGTATTGCAAGCCTTACATCGCAGACAACGATGTGGATACTTACCAAGGTCTTGATCTCAACATTGCCGTTGCAATCATAGAAGACCACGGCTTTACCATCCTGCCTGAAAAACAAAAGGTTGGAACCTTGTTTCGTATTGAACTGGATAAGACAAAGCCTTATATTATCGACAATCGCACACCCCAAGTATAGGAGTTTTTAATGTTATACGTTATCGATCCTCAACATTCGGACATAGAGTTCAAGATCAAGCACTTGATGATCTCCTCTGTCAAAGGTCGTTTTACTTCATTCACCGCTACGATGGACAGTGAAAAGAGGGACTTCAGTGACGCAAAGATTGAATGCTCGATTGACGTTGCTTCTATCGACACGTCGATCACGGAACGGGATCACCACCTCCGTAGTCCTGACTTTTTTGATGTCAAACGGTTTCCCAAAATGCTTTTCAGAAGTCAATACTTGGAAATAGTAGATAAGAACAAATATAACATTCACGGAACTCTTACGATCAAGGACACAACCAAGCCGATCACACTTCAAGCAACTTACAACGGGAGCGATGTTGATCACTACGGGCAGGAGAAGTTTGGCTTTGAAATGCAAGGTGTAATCAAACGACAAGAATGGGATCTGAACTTCAATGTAGCAGGGGGACGGAATACTCTTCTCATTGGGGATGAAGTCAAGTTGAACATTGATATACAGATGATGAGGGCTTAATGAAACCTCGTACTCGCTTTTGCATTGGTCTTGCCGTAGCCATCATTCTGACGTTCTTTGTGGTTCAAACAGGGATCGTTTTTCGTGTGGTAGAGCCGTCCTATGATTTGGCATTATTCGGTTACGGATGTGTATTGCTTTTCATCCCACCTTTTATCTTTATTGCATACGACCTATGGCAGGCTTATCGGACAAGTAAAGCACAAGCCGACATTGACTATGCCGAACTCGTGCGAACAAACAAGTATCTTGAACACGCAGCGAAGATACTTCGGCACGATATGCACTCAGGTATCAACATTTACTTGCCGAGAGGTTTGAGCAGTCTCAAAAGAAGACTGACGGATCAAGCAATTAAAGATTTACGCCTCGCTCCGCCTTTGAAACTCCTTGAAGAGGGTTTGGAGCATACTCAACAAGTCTATCAAGGTGTGAAACACTTCACAAACCTAGTGAAGCCGAATGCAGCAATAGAGAAAGAACCAAAAGACCTAGCCAAGATCCTCGCAGAATACCTGAAGAGTACCAGTTATGCCGATCGGATTGCTTTGGACTGGTTGCTGACGCTTGAAGTCAATGAAGCCTTGTTTTGCACTGCTATCGACAACCTCATCCGTAATGGGTTGAAGTATAATGATAGTGAGTTCAAGATGGTTGCTATTACAATGCTTGATAATGACACCTTGGGTGTTATTGACAATGGGCGTGGTATGAGCCAAGAAGACTTCGAACGGCTTTCTCAACCTTACACTCGTAAGGACAACCAAACCGAGGAGGGTACGGGGTTAGGCTTGAACATTACCCTTGCCATATTGAATGAACATAACTTTGAAGTAACTTCCTCCTTGAATGCCGAGGGAGGCACCACCATAAGGATAAAACTGCGATGATAAACTCTATTTTGCTTGTTGATGATGAGAACCTATTCCACCTCGTATTCGAAGACGCTTGTAGTCTTTTGGACATTACCCTGTCATTGCAAAGTGTTTCGTCTGCGGATGAAGCCGAGAAGTTGTTCAAGGCTTGGGCAACCAACCCCTCTACCCGTCCCGAATGTGTCTTCGTAGATCTGAACATAATTGGATCGACATTCGATGGGATTGAACTGATCCGACGTATCAATACAATGTATGGGAACGGTGTTGTGATTGGCATTATATCAAGCAGTGCTGATCAAGATGAAATTGGTAAGGCTGCTTTGGTCGGGGCACAGTTTTGGATTGTGAAGTCAGACGACATTGAACCTCGGTTGGAACGGTTCAGAGAAGACTATTCAAAATATGCAGACAAGACCCAATCCTTTACGGTGTATAAATGAAGTTCCATCGGGAAACAGAAATGGAACTCATTGCATTGGCAGCCGATCGGAGTATCTTCTTGGAGGGAAACTTAATTCGTTTGGTAGAGAGTGAATATACAGACTTTCAGACCTACTTAAAGTCAGCCCTTGATAACGACAAAGAGAAGCGGAAGCAACGGCTTGAAGTCACAAAGCAGGTTCAAACTCAAAACAAGGACTTGGAAAAGAAAGCCAAGGAGAACGATCGTTTGATGTCCGAACTCAAAGAAGCATTGGAAGCGGCAGAAGTAGCCAAGCAAAGGATTGAGAATGATCTTGATGTTCTCCAACGTCGTACTCAATTTGAACTGATCGGAAACATCGTACAGATTGCCTTGTGGGTCATTGTAGGAGTTGGGGTAGTCGTAACCCTTATGTACTTCTTTGCAATGTATTCAGGAAGCAGTGAGAAGACTTTAATTGGCAACACTTGGAGCAATCTCTTTGGCATTCTCTTGACAAACTCTTTCTCAATCATCGGCACCATTATGGGGGTCAAGTATGCTTCTGAGCAAAAGGATCAAAAATGACAATCATTATACCACAGGATATATTATCAAAAACACCACTCACAGGAGTCACCGCTATGGACTTTTTCTTCTATCTACTTGTAGCCTATGGTATTACATTCGGTATGCAGCACAAGGCACCTTTCCTCCGAGGTCATAATGACTGGCTTGATAAAATGCTTGTTTGTACCTATTGCACAGGCTTTCACGCAGGTTGGATCACTTGGATCGGGTGGAAACTGAAGATGATCTTTGAGAACCCTATGAACGTCACAGGCATTACATTCATTGAAATGATACTGTTCGCTCTTGGCTCCTCTGCATTCTCTTACTTCTTTGACACGGCTATTCGATTGATGGAGAGCCACGCAGATCCGATAGAGGTTGTAGAAGAAGAAGAAGAACAAGAAGAAGCCGAAGAGGAACAGTAAAAACTGAAAGAAGACCACCATTAGTAGTCTTCTCAGTTGTGGGCGGTGAGGGGATCACCTTGGAGGATCTTTGGGGGAACCGAATGGGTTACCCTCGCCACCTCATCCCTGTGCGTCCAACACCTACAGTGAGTGTGTCTTTGGGTAACCCATTCTACACACCGAGGCGGAACGCCTCAGTGTTCAAAGCATAACCACTTGGAAATTAAATGCAACTACAATTTTTTCATAAGTGGCGACAAGAAGTGCATAATTACGGGAGCAGCGATGGCTCCTGCGATGGGCTTGTCGAAGAATGCTTTGCCAAACAAGGCTCCTGCGGCTCCGTGAGCAGCGAGTAGTGGAAGTTCATCAACGAGAGCGTCCATTCCTTGCTTACCTTTGACGGAAGCAACTGTAGTAGTCTGAGTAGCGATCTCAGGCTCCTCGGCAGTACGAGCAATCTCAGCGTCAAGAGAGAGCAAGAAAGCAGGGTTACTACTGAGGTCAAGTCTAGGATTGGCTACACAAGTTTGATACAATGCAATGGGAGTCTCTGCACGACCATTATTGATGTTCAGTTTCAGTTGGTTGAGCATATTGTGAATAGCCAGTTGCCTTGTCTTCTTTTGCAAAGCAGTCTGAGTACCGCAACTTATGGACATCCCTGCCCGTTGAATTGAGTTGGATTGAAATAGCAACCGTTCTCGGACAGTTTGAATGACTCTATCTCTTGGATCAGCAGCGGCTATTGCAACTGCTTCTCCACCCTCTTTTGGCATTGTGCCTCGTGGATCGGTGGATGATGTGTTTTGCATAGCATTCCATTCTTGGGCTATTTCAGGGGGGAATGTCGGTGGCAATGCGAACTTGACACCAGTTTTTTCCTGCACGATGGAAAGCGACTCCAGTATCTTGTTTTTTGCTATACTTCTATACTCAGGTGGAGTCTCCATATACATAGCCGCCAACTCCGATAAACCTTTGGGGGTTATCCAATCGTTAGTCGATTTCAGCATTTCTTCCGCAGGTGTATCTTTTGCGTTTTGTACAAGCCAGTTGAACATCTGCTCTACCATCTCTTGAGTTACTTGGGGATTTCCATAGCAGTGAGGGTTGTAATTGTACATTGTTATTCTCCTTTTGATTTACGTTGCCATTCAAGGCTATCTTTATCGTCCGATATGGCTCCGCCTGCTGCCCAAGTGTAACAAGTACGAGCAGAATGGCACTTGAAGTGGTGCATATGACAATAGCCAAGGTAGCCGTCTTTGTCTTCAATGCGTTTTGAGGGTTGCCCTACCGTCATACATTCAAGCATACGTGGCGATATGTCAAAAGCAACACAGTTCCCACATCTGCTTTTCTTGGCTACATCGGGAGTAGTATTCCAATGATCCGCAAGCCGTTCCCAGTAGGATCTGTCAGATAGATTGACCGGTCCGTATTGGATGTAGTCTTCTTTGATTGCTTTGTTGCGGTTCTTGGTGTTGTATTTGAGGTCTTGTGTGGCTCTTGGGCAGGATTGGTCTTTTCCTCCTTTTAAGAGGTAATAGGCTCCAAGCCCAAGCAATACCATTGTAGGTTTGAGTTTCATTGCTTATTCTTCCTCAGCCGTGTCTTCACTCTCAGCCGTGTCTTCGCTTTCAGCGGTATCTTCTTCCTCAGCGGTGTCTTCCCCCTCTGAAGCCGTGTCAATGCTTTCAGCAGCCGTATCGTGGCTTTCAGCGGTATCTTGGTCTTTGTCTCCGCAAGCGAGAAGTGTGGTCAATAGTAATGCAAACATAATTTCCTCCATAGGGCGTTTCGTACTACTTTATCACGATTTTTTCAAGATTTCCTAGACGATAGCACTCAATTTTGCTATATTTCAATGGATAAGTTACGATAATACATTATTTCCGTGACTCATTGATAAGGTAGTTTGAACCTGCCTTATGAACTACTACATTTTCACAAAAACAGGAGAAGAAATGGAACGAGAACAGTTTCCGACACTCATTACACCCTTTTTAAGAGGGGAGATTGACAACGTAATTGACCGCTACAGGGCGGTACAAGGGATGATTGATACAGGGCAGGCTTGGAGCCTAGAGGGACACTATGGAAGACAAGCAGCCGAAATGATCCAATGGGGCTTGTGCGTCAAAGCAGCAGATGAACTCACAGAAGACCATCTTGCACAATGGGAGATTGAGCAAGACGACTTTGAAAGAGAGAGGCAAGAGGCAATCAAAAGACAATGGACGTTCTCTACCGTGGTAATCGATCCACCTTGGAACGAACGAGGAGGAGGTCATATCAAGCGAGGGGCTGATCGCCACTATCCTTTGATGAAGACACACGACATTATCAAAACCATCTATCGGTGCGAGTATTGGGATCAGATCGAAGAAAACGCACACCTGTATATGTGGGTAACGAACAACTTCTTGGAAGACGGACTGTTTGTAATGAAAGCACTTGGTTTTCGCTACGTGACCAACTTCGTATGGGTGAAAGAGAAGATTGGACTTGGACAATACTTCCGAGGTCAGCACGAGATCTGCTTGTTTGGCACAAGAGGGACAAAACCTACGGCTCCACGAACGGAAAGCAAATCTGTACCCTCCATTCTCAAAGCAAAGAAAACAAAACACTCAGCCAAGCCTGAAACGAGTTATAATCTCATTGAACAACGATCCAAGGGACACTACCTTGAAATCTTTGCTCGTGCGGAACGTGGCGAAGATTGGGTCGTATGGGGGAATGAAGTATGAAAAGAGTATATATACGGTCACTTTCAGTGGATGGAGTATCCTTTGAATTAGATGACGTTATCTTTGAAATTAAATGCAATGATCAAAAGGTCTTGGGGGCGGTATGGACAGACTTCTTAGGGGCTTCCCCTGACCATCACTGGATTGTACAACAAATGCCTTGGAATGCGTTTTCCTCGTTTCAGGAGATGTGGTCTGAAATCTGCATCTTGCTATCGGATGGGACTATCGAACTTCCCCCTGAGTGGCTAGAGAAAAACTTCCTCCTTGTGCAAACCTTATTCAGTAGTGTGAGAGATACCAATGCCTCTGTATGAGTATGAGTGTAAAACGTGTAAAACATACGTGGAGAAGTTACAAGGCTTCAATGCCAAGGCTCCCAACTGCGAGAAGTGCGAAGAGAAGATGAGGAGGAAAATCTCACAGTCCTCTTTTGCATTGAAAGGAGGAGGGTGGTACAAAGACGGTTACACCAAAGGAAACGAAAAATGAGACCCTTGAACGATCCAATTATCTATACTCACCTCCTATTCATCGTGAATGTGGCTTTGTATCTCCACCTTGGATACGCACTTCTTGGAACCGTTCTTGGGGCAAACGGCATTGCCTCATATCTTTACCACCGATCGAAAGAGAGGAACCGTTTTTGGCGACAAGCAGACCATATCTTATGCGTTGTTTCCTTGGTGTTCATCTTCGCTTACTTGGTATCCAACGCTACTTGGTTCCAAGTTTCCTATTGCTTGGCGTGGCTCATCCTGTCACTGGGTGTTTATTGGCTAGGAAAAACCAATTACGCATTCTATCATCCCCTGTGGCACGGCTTTGTGTTCGGGGGTAATGTCCTTGTATGGTATGCCCTAGGAGGCGAATGATGTTCAATGATAACGATTACGAGTTCTACGTGTTCGAATGGAACGACATCGTTTGGATGTACGACAACAACGTTCGTACTCACGTTTGCTCATTCCAACCGAGCGTCTA
>Ga0075480_10003355_pt1 | contig 10262 bp, 21 predicted proteins | sample DEB08_DNA_7_FD_81590 | JGI IMG/M metagenome (GOLD analysis project Ga0075480, IMG submission 81590) | Aqueous microbial communities from the Delaware River and Bay under freshwater to marine salinity gradient to study organic matter... | ecosystem: Environmental > Aquatic > Marine > Coastal ...
ATTGCGATGCGCTACCCTTGCGGACACTTCTAGGTTTTTTAGCCACCATCAGGCTATCGTCTTTCCGATTGTCTTTAGGACGGATTTCTCCGCTACCCTGCGTAACCACCGCCCAATACTTCTCAAAGAGGTGGTCAGGATTTACTACATCTCTCTGCGTGCCAAATTCTAACGCAGTGCGTAACACTTCAAGTCTCAATGAACGATAATCTAACTCATCCATGTATCTGGCTCATTAAATCCGCAACTCTCTTTACGGCACGTTCACGGCCTATAGGGTCTTTTCTATCCCAATAAGCGTGACTTCTATCATTCATAATCGAGTCAACCTCCGCTTGCGCAGAGGCTGGTGTTAATACATTTGACTGTGACATTTCTGCAACAGTGTCTTCACTTGTGACACTTTGCCGGAAATCAGCTATTTTTGCAAATGCTTTTATAAACTCAGGGTTATCACCTAGCTTTGAACCATCTTGTAAAGTCAGGTCAAACATCTCTGGGTTAGCAAACTCTTTTGCAACACTTGATGCGGCTTGCACTTTGTTTTCGTAAGCACGGCCCCACTCTTGTTTTAAAACAGCCTCAGTGTTTTCACGCGCAACCTCGACTTGTTCCATCGTGGCCGAATCAGACTGCTCAACTGTACTCTTGTAATATTCAAGAACACCCTGCGCTTGGTCTGGTGTAAGGCGCAACTTATGCGCAATATCTGCGTAATTTGCTGCAACTTCCTCTGTAATTATGTTTCCGTCCACAGCTATATCGTATCCTGTGGCTGCTTCTGGTGTACCCAATCGGCTGTAAATCCTGTCTAAGTCCTCATCTGTAGGGTTTACTGGCATCGGAATCTTATCCGCACCGATTAGTTTTTGCGCGTTCACATAAGAACGGGCTAGGTTTCCAACATCTTTGATAGGTGAAATGCTAGGGTGTCCACGCAATTCTTCTGGTATCAATTCTAAAAACTCGTTACCAGACCCACCTGATGCTACTTCTGCTGGTGTCTCCATGACAGTCGCAGTTTCTGGTTGGGCTACCTGTTCGACAGTTTCTTCTGACATTTATTCCTCTTTCATCATGTTATGGATATGAAGGATAACTGCACGTTTACCTTCCTCAAACGCTGTGGCATTGGCATCGCCAGCCACAAAGCTAGAAGCACGATAGTTACATCTTGCCTCTAAATCCTCTAAGACTTTGGTTGCACCGTCAGAGGTAAACGTCTGTCTATAAAGGAATTTTATCTTTTCTATCTCTGGTGTCACTTACTAACCATCCTAGATGCCTGGGCAAGTTGTCCTACATTTTGTATTTCTTGCTGTTCTTGCATCATTTCCATTTGCTGTTGTTGCTGTGCTGCACGTTCTTCACGAACTTGCTGCACTTCACGGTCTGACTTCAATGCTGTCTTGGGAACTCCCAATGCTTCTGTTACATGCCGTACCAGCCCGTCTGCATCTATGTGGTCGCCAACTGGTATGGACTGCGACAGTGGCATCAGTATTTCCAATGCCTTCATAGTGCTGTTAAGGCTGCTTGACTTTTGCGCACGGGCTAATGGTGATACATATTCAATATCAACATCGCGTCCTTGCAATATTTCTGGCGGCTGCTGTAGCATTTCGCTGCGCAACATCAAGGCAAACACACGGTCAATCAAAGGCCGCAGCATTTCATTCATAAGTCTGCCCAGCACAGGGCCAATCACCCTCATGCGTTCTTCTTGCCTTTGAACAACCTCTGTGGCTGTCATGTTAGGCGAACCACCACTAAGAAGCTGGTCAACGTAGAAAGCTGAACGAATAGCCGTGCGGCGTTGGTCTTCCATACTCAGGCCGATAGGAATGTTTGCGCCTGTGTTTAGTGGCGTAATCATCTCACGGGTGCCGCTTCTAAAGAAGTTCAATCCCCCAGGCTGCGTTCTAATGGGCAAGAGGAAACCATCATCAGGAACAAGTAGGGGAGGGTCTATTTGTTTCTGCGCAGCTTGGATGATTGTTTTAGACATCAGATTTAACATCTTGACATCAGGCAACGCAGTCATCGCTGGGGAACGCCCCATTGTTTCACCAGTCGCCTTCAAAAATCGTGGAACAATGTACGGGAACTCTTGGAAACCACTTTCAGAAAGCAGCATCTTTGTTTGCATATCAATATAGAATGAAGCAAACGGCATGTTTTTGTTATCACGTTTGTTGGGGTCGCGGTTGATGCGCGGCACTACAGCGTGTAGCATTTCTATTTCATCGTCAGGCTTTTCTTTAAACTTCTTAACAATATAGTCGCTTACGTTATCAATGCCGAATCTTTGAACAACCTGTCTTGCCGGTAACTTATAAACTCTAAATACAGTATCAACGATACCAAACTGGTTCTCTTGAACGTAGAACTCAGATATGTGTCTGGTGCTAAACCGCAAGTCACGGTCATCCATTTCAACAAACATACAGCCTGTGCCAAATACAACCAGGTCAACGTACATCTCATGGATTTCAGTTTCAAAGTTAGAGTGGCTAAATGCCCTCATCATGCGTGTGCTGGTATCTTGTAACCACTCACGCACCTCATCATCGCGGCCTATGTCAGCATCTTTTAAATCTAAATGGAACCAAGGGGTTGCGCCACTGGTTAACATGCCGTGCAGACTAGCAGCTAATAAATCGACAGACTGTAAGGCAGTGCCATCGAATATCAACTCCATCCGCTTTTCGCCTCTGGAACGCTTGCGCACAATGTCAGCTTTGCGCGGCAGCATATAATCAGCTAACTCTTGATAATGCGTATCCCAATTATCTCTGCGGGTTTTGAGAGATTCGTACCGCTTGACTAGGCTTTTGATAAAGTCTTGCATAGATTACCCCAATAATGTAGGTGTGCCGCCCGCACCAGTAGCAGTAGCCGTTGTATCGTCAGCCATTCCAGAGCCAGCTACGATAGTTGACCCAGCACCCTTTTTCTTCCGCGCCTTCTTCAAAGACTCTTCAGCCATAGCCGATGCGCGTTGAGTATCCTCATCACTTGCACTTGCTGGCGGAGGCGGTGGTGGTGGTGCGGGTGGAATGTATACCTGTGGCCTTAGAAAAGACATTATGCGCTACCCCCTGTAGGTGCCTTTGAACTTGGCGTTGCGTAGGCTACGCCGTAACCTTCCATGATTGTGCCAGCACCGCCAGAGCGTTTACCCTTTGCGCGGCGTCGGGCCTTCGATGCCATTAAGGTTTCATCAGGCACAACTTCTGGCGTTACCTCTGAGGTAAATTCTGGCTCTGGCATTTCACCGTACAGCATAGCGCGGCGTTCTTCATCTGAGTATCCAGCAATAGTGTCAAATGTTTCTTTACCAAGTTTTTTAACAGGCTTTTCTACTACTTTTTCAACAATGTTCCCAACACCTTTGGTAACTTTTTTTAAAGTGCCACCCATTTTTTACTCCTTACCAACTATGGAATCCAAGTTTTTGCGTTTCAGTGCGCAACCAGTACGCATTTTTGTAGCCTTTATTAGATAACATACTTTTTAAGTTTCGGAAACCTATAGCTATGCTTCTCTTGCCACCAATAGCAATGAAGTCAACTATCCACGGAACTGTGCCGCCCCCGTCATAACCGTCTGCTGGAAACTCCAGACTATCTGTATACTCTACAACTTGGGCATAATTAGGAAACGCCCAAGTAGCAAAACATATAGGCATCTCACTTTTATCTCGTAGAACCATATACTGACCAAGCATCATTGGCGGTCTAATGCAGCGTTCAACTTCCTCAACGCCCCACCAGCCGTGGTAATCACTCCAATCAAGCAGATACTTGATGGCTTCTACATCAATCGACTTTTGCATTAGAAGCTAAGTTTGTAACCACTACCACCGCCTAGTGGGAATATCTCTATTACTCCGCTTTGGCCTTCTCGCAAGTCAGCGGTATACCCGTTCTTTCTTAGAACGTCTTTAGCAGCTTTAGACGATAACTTACCCTGTGCCAAACCGTACATCGCATCTGACATAGCCATTTCAGCACTTGCGCTTGGGCCGCTGGTTTTTTTCTTTACGTCGTCTTTAGATTTGTTTTTGGCTGCTTCACCAGCCCTAGCCATAATAGTTTTAGACATTTTCTTCTCCTTATAATGTAAATGGATTATACTCCATCTGGGCTATTTGCTGTGGAGGTTTCGTAAAGTTACTTCTATTTTCGAGACCCACAGCGAGATACCGAAACGCATCTGCCGCATGTGACGTAAAATCATGCAACGGGTGGTCTCTAAAAACTTTGCGCCTGTCATCCCACTCCTGCCTGTACTGTCGTAAATACTCAACACCTTCATGGCATTTATCCTTATCAAAATAACACTTGGGTATCAACATCCTTGCAGCGTTAATGCCGTCTGCCACTTTCATTTTAGGAATAACTTTAAACTTAATGCCTAGAGTGTAAGCAGTCTCTAACCTAGACTTGCCGCTGCCTAGTTCCCGTACCTCAATGTCATGCGGTGCCAGGTGGTCGCCATAGGTGTAATCTTTCTGGTTAAGTATATCAGCGTAATGGTCTAGGCCAACACCGCTACTTTCGTAATAATCAATCACATTTACCGCACCGCCACGGAATATCTGGGCAAACCAAATAGCGGTTGAATCGTTTATTCCCAAGTCCCAAGCTGTATGCACAGGGTACATAGGGTCGTATGGCACCCGTGTTACCCTGTCACTCTCATCAGCATCTGCCAGCAGTTTTGCATAGTAAGCACCAATAATGGCGGCAGTAAACGAACACTCGTACTCCTGTTCATATTGTTCTGGTGTCATTTGCGCCTGGGCAGCTTCTAGTTCCACATCCTTTACCAAGCCACTCTCACTAGCCTTGACCGTCTTGTGATACCACTGGTCAGAGCCGTTCTCTACTTCACTCTTGGCAGTTTGCAGTAAATCAAAAAAATGATTATGCCCGGCTGGGGTGCCTAGAAATATAGCCGCACCCTCTCTGTCAGATAGTGCTGGTCTAACAACCTCCCCCCATACCCTTGGGTTCTGCATACCAAACTCATCGAAAGCACACATATCTAAATAAATGCCACGAAGGGAGTCAGGGTTCTCTGCCGACAGTAACATCAATCTGCCGCCGTTGGGAAAGTCCACCCGTAATTCTGTCTCATTGAAAGAAACACCAGGTATCACTCCGGCGTAATACTTCACATAATCCCACGCAATACGTTTGGCTTGCGTAAAAGTAGGTGCCACGAAAGCAACCCTGGGACGGGGAAGTTCACAAGTTAAGGCTTTTTTAATCAACTCGTTCACCGCCCAGACAGTCTTGCCAAAGCGTCTGTGCATGACCAGCACATTCCACCGCTTTAAGCTATTGTGCATCTCAGCCTGTAACTCTCTAGGCTTGTACGGTATCTTAACTGACTGTGCCATGCGGTTCCTCTATCGGCGTGTATATAATTAAAAAGGTGTCGCACTCAGGGCAACTCAAGTTACTAGCTATATAACCACGCCCATCCGCATCCTCATCATCATGGTCGCCCCCGTGTATTAGATTGTTAGAACAATTAGGACAATTCATCATTCACTCTCCCACAGTATTCTCACAGTACCGTCACTCACCTCTACGCCAGTACGGTTCTTCTGTTCGCCAAACTTCTCAGGTAACACCTTGCCTACCTTCCAGCGCACATGATGGGCATAGTCGCGCAACACATGCGGGTTATAGTCCTTTCTGCCATGAAGGGCGTCTCCATACAATGTATCTAGTTCTTCTAAGGCTTTCTCTGCGCTGTACTGCTGTGCTTCTTTCACAGCCGCAGCAAACTCCTCATCCCTCTTGCACCTCTGGTAGAAGGCAGTCCTAGATACGCCAGTGGCTTCGCATACGTCCACAATGCTATGCCCGTCAGCTATGCTGGATATGATTATGTCAGTGCGTTGCTTTGTTAGTTTGGTCATAGGTTTCCTTTAGGCTGTGTGTTGGATAGTAGTATTTAACATATATATAGCGGGCCGCGGCGTGTCGGGTGTGCCGCCTTGTAAAACATGCCCCCCTATGCAGCTGCGCAGCGCAAACAATGCAGTGTGTTCTGGCTGCAACAGTGTGTGACATATTTGCCACACTTGGTTTTGTGTGGTAGCCTCGCCGCGTTGCAATGCAGCGCGTGTCATTCTGTGTTCTGTGCGTGTTGTGAAATACAAATCAAACCATTCCCCAAAACAAATCTAAACAAATTCAACACTTGCCCAATCCCTTGCACGATAAGACTTTGCGGTTCCGGTGTAAACTTTTTTTGCATTTTTTTACATTATGTGCATTGACGTGCGCAGATAATGCGCCTATGTCTTAGTTAACGCAGCAAACCTTGGAGGGTTACAACATGTCACACTACATCAAACACACCGACGACACATACGAAGAGGCCAATGTGTTTCACTACATTATCGTGCTGCTTGGCTATTCGCAGGTTGCAGAAATTATTTCTTTTCTCGTATCATAACAAACAAGCGGCGGCGCAAGCCGCCGCGCAAAACCTTGGAGGGTTACAAAATGAAAAGCAAAAGAATCAAGATTGGCAAATTCACTCTGTCGCTGATTATTCGCAAAAAGCGCCGGCAGTTCTTTTTCTTTGTATCGCGGCACGATGGCGCGACTCATGTCGATTTAGGCAAGCTCAGCTTTTGGTATCGTTACCAGTAACAAACACGGCTGGCAGGGTTATCCCTGCCGCCTCATGGCTTGACCTTGCTGGGTCATACCATGCGGCGCAAGCCGACAACGCAAACAAACCTTGGAGGGTTACACAATGCAAAAGATAGACACACAAGAACAGCTATTTCAGCAATGCAAACACATTGCAGAACAGATTGACTCAGGCGAATACGAAATGCACGACTCAGATGAACCATGCAACGCCTATGACTATTTATCGGACGCGCTAGACATAGAATACACCGTGAATAGCCAAGGCGAATATTTAGGCGCAAGAGTATTGGTTGCATTCGGCGGTCCGAATATTTGGATAAACACACGCACCAAAACTATTGAGGGCTATTGGTGGTCTGATAGGGCAGAGGCTTATTATCACGATGATGCGCTAGGCTTAGACGATGCCTTGGCTGAGTTATGGGCTTGCAAATAGGGAGGCAACCGATGAGAAAATACAACATAAACGCAGACAAATATCTGCGGGTGACTGCATGGCTGGCATCACGTTATGCCATGCAGGACAAACACGGACGGCGGTGGCTACCGAAGAAACGCAATGGCAAGCCGACCAGATACTACAGGTTGCACCAAGCGTTTTTTGAACGGTACGTTTTAGACTCAATGAATTGGAGGGACTAACCATGGCAAAGCTATTTATATTCACAGGCTGTTTAGCCTTTATCATAGGCGCATCTATGGTGCCAGAGACAACAAGCGCATTTGTTGCACAAGTGACGCTGTTATATGGTGGCCTGATTGCCGCTGTATGGGCTGGCATAGCTAGCCGATAGCATAGACTACCATTGACGGGCTAAAGCCTGTCAGTGGGCTTTAAATCGCCATTAATCATAGGAGGGCTAAACAATGGCATATGTAATAGTAGAGGACACACTATGCGAGGGCTGGCAAGCATGGGGTGAATCTTGCGGAGAAATAGAGATTTACCAAACAGAAGCAGAAGCGCAAGCAGAGGTAAACTATGATTTTGAAACGCTGAATGAAGCTAGGGTTGACTCAGGCTTTGAGCCTGACGGAGAGCCAAGCGCATTTGTCGTGCCATTATCAGAGTATGTAAAAGGACGTAAAGCTATTTTCACAGGAGGGTTAAACAATGGGTAAGGTTGGTAGACCAAAGAACTATGAAAACATGCAACCATATGAACAGGCGCAGCATGACAGGCGCATAGCTATGGCTAGTATGAGAGAAGACCAGCTAGAGGCAGTAGAGAAAGCGAGGGCTGCGCTGCTAGATTTTGAACAGCAATGGTCAGAAAGCTATGACCTATATAACCCAGAAACGCCACGCGCATTGCAGACAGCGTTTTGGGCTATACATAACGCATTTCCAAAAGAGGAGTCATAGAGATGTATATAGTATTCGCAACAGTGGCCTATCGCAGCAGTGCGGTAGGTCAATCAACCGAGGTTGAGTCTTGGGAAGTGTTCGACACAGCAGAGAAAGCGCAAGCATACATGCGTCACCTAGTAAACCAGCATGACATGGATTTGCTTGATTGCGGTGTTGCACGAATTATGGAAAGTATGCGCAGCGAACTGTTAAAAAAGCAACCGATGGGGCTGGAGGATTAGAAAAATGGAAGGTTTTATTTTTGAAACAACGCCGCATGTCTGCGAGGAATGTGGCAGCGAAGACTGGCATGCCAATAGGTTTTATGACAACGCCACAAAACAATGGCTGTCAGATGACATATCGCAATGGTGCCATGACTGCGAAAAAGAAGTTGGGCTAGTAGAGAAAGGCGCAGAAGTATGACACCAACAGAGTTCAAAGAGAGGCGGCAGTTTCTTGGCTATACGCAACAATCATTTGCTGAAAAGCTAGGGCTGTCGCGTAGGACAGTGCAGAAATATGAACTGGGAGAGGTGCATATAAGCAGAGTCATAGAACTTGCTTTAGATGCAATCGAACTTGAGGAAAAATAGGAGAGAAACGGGTGCTATGCTTTGCAAGTTATATTTAACTTGCAGAGCTTAGCAAGTTATACATCCAGATTTTTTATATCAATATTATCTTGGTTTGCTTTGCAAGTTTTATATAACTTGTTTTATATAACACCGCTAATGCGGATTATACAAAGCAGCAAAAACCTGTCAACCATAAATTTATAACTCATTGTCTACCAACGATTCAGCAGCCAGCATAAGCCAAGTATCAAACGATATGATGGCGGTGCTTTGCTTGCTGACATAGCTGGGGCTAATGCTGGAGAGAAACACCACGCAGCACATAGGCTGCCTGTCATACTTGTATATGAGAACGGGTTGTGTACCAGCAGAGAAAGAGGCGGTGACAACCTGTTCCCACCATTCCCTGCGATAGAAAACAGAACCATTGCTGTTGTATCTCTTACACTCAATCGTCCACCCTGGTAGCCCAATCAAGTCACCATGGTCGCCAGACCTATATTGTTCTAAGTCTCGTTTCACTTCTATGTCATACCCTGTGTACTCTTGAAACCAAGTGTTAATCTTGGTGGCGCATTCTCTTTCAAACGAGGCACCCTTGTTTCTACTATTTGTCATAGCCACCCTACCTTTGTATCTGTTGCTTTACCATCCCACACAAACCAAGCATAAGCAGTCGTGCCGCTACCGCTAGGTTTCTCATCACCGCGCCAGATAGTCAGACGTTGAGAGAAAACCCACACCCTAGCTGGCCTATGCGAATCGAACAGAGAAACGCGCCGTTGCTTTCCCTCAAGAAATGACAGCCGCAACAACCAGCAATGCTTTCTAGCTTGTAAGCTAATAGATTTCTGTATGAACGCTTCAGCATGCTTGTATGGTGGGTTCGTAATTATGTTAGGTGCAAGCAACCGCGACTCCATCAAGAAATCAACACCAGATTTACCATAGCCATAATCATTTAAGTCTGTGCTAGTCACAGAATAGTAATGCGAGAAAGGTTCAGAGATAGCACCATCACCGCAAGCTGGTTCCCATATGCCACCCTCAAAACTTTCAACATCCATCAGTGCTTCAACAGCGACTAAAGGCGTGGGATAAAAATCATCCTTTTGCCTAGTGGTAGTAGTTACCATCTTCCAACTCCACATGAATCACAAACTCAGCAGCTTCCTCTTTGTCCACCTTGCCCCAGCCGCCACACATCTCACAATCAACTATCTCACTGTCGAGATAACCGCCACGCATATGGTCAATCACCTCAACCTCAACTTCATATTTGCCTTCACCGCCACACAACGGGCAGTCAACCTCATCGTCCATGGTGCTGTTCGTAGAAGTCATTAGCCCTAACCTTTCCATCTGTTGCTAGAGAAATGCGCCGCATAGTTTCCGGCGTTGGGAAACGCTGATTAGATAGTATGCGTGATACAGCAGAGACAGACAAGCCAGCTTTCCTAGCAAACCGTCTTATGCTAAGTCTTTGTTCTCTAATGTAATCCTTTAAAAACATACAAACATCATATATCAGTGTTGACAGATTGGCAATGGGTTGCTAAGACAGTCTTATTGGAGGGTCAAAATGGAATACGAAATCCCAGACTATCGAAAAGAGTTCGGCTGTTATCACAATAGCGCATCAGGTGG
>Ga0075480_10003361_pt1 | contig 10251 bp, 8 predicted proteins | sample DEB08_DNA_7_FD_81590 | JGI IMG/M metagenome (GOLD analysis project Ga0075480, IMG submission 81590) | Aqueous microbial communities from the Delaware River and Bay under freshwater to marine salinity gradient to study organic matter... | ecosystem: Environmental > Aquatic > Marine > Coastal ...
AAAATGTATATTCATAACCACCACTTTCAATTGGATTTATTTCAATATATTCACTACCTACTAACATATTTAAATTATCATCATATTTATCAACATTTTGTATTAATGATTTTATTATTTTTAATTTATTAATTAATGTATCAAAACCAATACCAATAATCTGTTCTGGTCTATAATGACCACATGATTCTAGATTAAAAATACAAGTTTCAGGATTACCATTTTTATCTTTTAAATAATATTTGTCTGCTTCTTCAATCATAAATCTTTTTTTATCTTTTTCTGTATTTATATTTGCTTCATTCATTTTTTCATCAATTAATTTTTTATCTTGTTTAAAACTATGAGCTGACCAACAAACAGCATCAAATGTAGCACCACTTTCTTTATGTGTTGATAATATAAGTTTTGCTGTTAATTGTAATGTCTGTTTTGGTTTTATTTTAGTTAATATTGTTTGTTTAAATTCATCAGAGAGAATATTAACTTCAGTTGTTGGATCAGTTTTTATTATTAAATCATCAGCATATACTGTCAATAATTCATCACTATCATTATATATATCCAATGATACTGATATTTTATCCAATTTTTCTTCACCAATAATATCATATATCATATTCTGATTAAATACTAATAATGTTAATCTTTTTGTAATAAAATCATTATCAAAAATAGTATCATTCTTTTGATATATTATAGATTTTTTATCTATTGTTATAATTGGTATTTCTGCCAAAAATATTCTTCTTAAAGCATTGACAAGTTCTAAATTAACATTTGATATTTCAAAAGATAAATGTAATGGATTTTTTGTATTTAAGGAAATATTAGAAATATATTTAGACATTTTTAGATTTTAGACTATATGTTTATATAGATATTATATTGTTATATATTTTATAAACTATATTATAATTAGTATATATTAAATATATAAAATACAAAATTATAATTCATTTTTATAATTGCGGTTATAAATATATAAAAGTATATAAATATTAAGATATATTATTAACTATTAGTAGGAATATATACTATATATAGTTAAATTGCCTTTTTAAATTAAATTTACAAGAATGTCATCACCAAATATAATTATTTTATTTTATAGTAATCACTGTAAACATTCACATCATATTTTACAACTATTACAACAAACTTCATTTTATAATAATGTTAAAAAAATAAATATAGATACTCGTGAATATAAAATTCCTAGAACAATTACATCTGTCCCAGCTTTAATAATACCTGGAAGACCACCATTAATTGGACAAAGTGCTTTCCACTGGGTAGAAACAGAAATACGAAAATTACAACAACAAAGAAATAAAGGACAACATGGACAAGTTCAAACACCAGAACCAAAAAAACAAATTCCAAAAATGAAGGAAGGTGAAGCTATATTTGCAACACATATGGAAGGAATTTCGGTTTATACACCAGAATTAAATTCAGCTTTTTCTGATTCATATTGTGGTTTAAATGATGCTTATAAAACACTGGATCAACAAGCTAGTTCAATGGTTCATACTTTTGCACCAGCAAATATTGAAAATATGCCTAAATTTGATCAACATTTACAAAATCAAAATGGAAAATATGGTGATAATACCATAAAAACCGATGAATTTACTAGAAAATTAGATGAATTTAAGAAAAATCGTGAAGTTGGTATTAGACCGCCACAAAATACTATGAGACAATAGTTATATTTTTATATATTTATTTAAATAAAAATATATAAAAATATATAAAAAATTAAAAATTATATAAAAATATATTTACTAATATTATTATACTTAATAAGTAATAAATTAGTTTAAAATATAAATATATATTATTATATAATAAATATACAAACTTTCATATCATATATATATAGATAATTAATAGAAATGTCTAATCTTAAGAAATTTAATAGTATTATATCAAATTTAATTGATGAATTATGTGAATTATATCCAACTGATAGGGATATAAAAATATTTAGAGAAAAATTTAATATGATTACCAAAGTAAATAATACAATGGTATTTCGTGGATTTTTATTACATGTTTATCCACATAAACAAAATATAATGAATGAAGATGAAAAATTCTTTTTATCAAATGCTACTGATTTAGTAAAAGGTGCCGCTGATAAAGATGATAATGTATCTATAACACAAGCACTCAACATAAAAAAATTATGGGAAAGTAATATGACAGCTGAAACAAAAAGTGCTTTATGGAAATATTTTAAAGTATTAATTGTTCTTTCTGAAAGAATTGTAGCTGAAAAAACAAAATAATTTTTATGAATATTATAAATAATATTTGTACATTATTATAAAATAATTTTAATAATCATTAACTAAATATATAATGATTTATTAACAATTATTTTATAATAATAAGATATATTAAGTGAATAATAGTAATTAATTACTATGAAAATTATAAAAAATATAAAAAATAAAGAGTTTATTTATGGATTAATAACAGGTATTATAATTATTTATTTATTAATTGAAATAAAAAATAATTGCTGGATTAAATCATCATCACAAAAACAATTAGAAAATATAATTAATATATTATCAAGACAAGCAGCTAGATGGAGTACAGCTGCTAAGAATGATATGAATCCATTAATTGCTGTTTTACATGCAAATTATGGTGCTGGATATTTATGGGCTTTAAAAGATGTTGCTACTCCACCACAGGTTAAATCTGCAACAGGTATTGATTTTTTAAAATTTGAAAGAGAAATAGTAAAAATACAAGATGATTCAACTATGGCTCTTGCTAAATTATGTCCAGGTTATGCTCCAGAAAAATCATATTTAACAAGTATTGCTAAAGAAGGATAAAGAAGTTTACAGATAATTAATTACAGTTGTTAAGGTAATTAATTGCGTTAAGTATTTAGTATAATTTAATTAATAATGTATATATAGATTTAAAGAATAAAATAATATATATATTATTAATTCTAAAATAATAAATTATTAATCAATAAATATAAATAATAAATATTTAAAAATAAAAATGAGTACATTAGACAAATTTAATAAAGTATATACTGATTTTATCAGTGATTTAATTACAACATTTCCAAATGAAACAAAACAATTGCAAAATTATGATTTTGAAGGTGATACTAATCCAAATAAATATATAGAAGATTTTGTAGAAAATAATTATCCTCATTTAGAGGCATTATCAAAATCAGATGTTAAATATTTTCGTAACAGTAATTGTAAAATTGTTAAAGATACATCATATAAAAATATTTTAGTATCAATTAATGCTACATCAAAAAATGTTACATTAATATGGAAATATTTACATACATTATATGTATTAGCACATGGTATTAAACCTGTTAATGACCATGAAGTATATGTAAAAAATATTGCGGAATATGCTAGTAAATTAGTAAACACAACTCCAGCAGAAAAAAAAGATACTAAAGATACTAAAGATACTAAAGATACTAAAGATACTAAAGAAAAATCTAAAACTTCAAATAATGGAGAATATGAAGATATTGAAGAGTTTTTAGAAAAATCATCATTAGGAAAATTCGCTGAAGAATTAGTTGATGATTTTAAAAATTTTGTAAGTGAAGAAGATATAGAATTTATTAAAGAAAAAGCAAATATTAGTGATATATTAAAAAAAGTTGGAAACCCATTAAAAGTATTAGATAAATTAAAAAAAAATCCAATAGAATTTTTAAAATCTACTATATTTAACAGTAAAGAAGAACAAGATAGAGTTTCTAAATTATTTTCTAATATAAGTGAAAAAATAAGTGAAAAGGTTAAAAAACAAACCAGTTCTGATGATTTTATTACTGAAATTACATATTTATTAAAAAGATATGACTTATGGGATGAAAATGATAGTGAAATTATTAAAGAAAAAAATAAAAAAGAAGATGAAAGTGATGATACAACTAGTGAAGATAAAATTAAAGAAATAATTGAAAAAATGTTTTTAAAATTAAAAACAAATGCTTTTAATAAAGAAAAATTATTTGGAGATATTTCTTCTATTATTAAAAACTTTGTTGGTGAAGATATTAATTTAAGTGAATTAACTAAAAATATTAAAAGTGGTAAAATGGATTATGAAAAAATATTTAGTCAAGCTAATAAAATATTAAAAAAATTTGGATTAGCTGATGGTGATGGTGTTGCTAATTTAGCAAAAATGGCTAAAGAAATGAAAGGAGCACCAGGTATGTCACAAGTATTAAATATGCTAGGTGGTGGTGGCCGTGGTGGTGGTGGATATCGTAATTTATCTGCTAGCCAAAGAAGAGAACGCATGAGACAAAAATTAAATGAAGTAAGACAACGTAAGGCAAGAACATCATCAAGTAGTAGTACTATAACTGAATCTAATAAAGATGGAAAATATTCTTCATCTCAATCATCATCTTTAAATAGTAGTGGTAAAAAAACAAATAAAAAAAGATATATTAAAAAAAGAAGAGCTCGTAAGAAAAAATAAATAAATTTTATATATTATAAATTATAATATAGATTATATTAAAGTATAAGTTATAATAAAATTATATTAAATATAAATTATATAGTATAAATTTTAACTTTTTATTATAATATTATAATATATATAGAGTGTTTTACAAGTTATAAATAAACAATGATGAAAATAAAAAAAAATTTAGATAATTATTATAAACATGATGATATTTGGTATGAAAATCCAGAAATACTGATTCAACAAGATAAAATTATTCAATTTTTCCCAATGGATTATATGTCATATAATGAAAAAATTAATTCTTTAGTTAGATTAGCAATTGTAGTTGCTTTAATACTTACCTTTTTAAAAAAAGATTATAGATATTTATATATTATTATTATCACATTAATCGTAACATATTATTTTCATAATACAATTAATAAAGATAAAAAAGATAAATATGATGTCTATAAAAAGGACCATTATGAAGAAGAAGATTACAAAAATTATATCGATGATATATTAAAAGAAAATAAGGAATATGGTGATCCAAAAGCTACTCCTATTGCTCCATATATAGAAAATAAAGAAAAAGACGAGATTGATGGTAAATCTAATTTAGTAGAAGCATTTGATAATTATGGTTCTGCTCCAGTACCTGAAGGTGAAGGAAAAGGACCTTGTAATAAACCATCACCATCTAATGATAATCCATTTATGAATATTAATTTAATTACATCAAATAGAACACAAAATGCTGCTCCATTATCTTATAATAAACCAGAACTTAAAGATTTAATTGATGATAAATTTAATCATGATTTATTTAGAGATGTTTCATCAGTATTTGGTAAAAGAAATTCACAAAGACAATTTTACACAGTTCCATCTACTACTATTCCAAATAACCAAACAGCATTTGCTAAATGGTGTTATAATACTGGTTCAAATTGTAAAGAAGATACTGTTAAATGTGCTCCTTATTGGAATCCAGCAGGATTATAAATAATTTAAATATTAATTAAAAAAAATATTATTTTAATGATAAATAAAAATAATATTTTTTTTAATTTTTATGTAATAATTACATAATAGTACACATTTGTCTTCCTTTTTTAATTGGAGCTGGTGGCGGAACATAATCTGTTTTTTTATTAACATAATTATATTCTTCATCAAGTTTATTATCATATAAAGGATTTAATGATACTTGTGGATAATCATAATGTTCTACTAAACGAGTAGTTTCTTGATATTTAGAGCTATATTTATCACTAGCAGATGGTTTAAATTTACCACTTCTACAGTGTGTATTTTTACGAGTAATACCAAGTAAGTCAGATTCCGCATCTGTTTTTTTCTTACTAACATGTTCTTTTTTATATATTACATAATTTAATTGTCTTTCGTTATCAATATTTTCTTGATTCATAGCACATTCATCATAAATTAATCTATTAGAACTCATTGTTAATTATAATTATATTTATAAAATAATTTATAGTTTTTATATATATATTTTATAAATATAATTTATTTGTAATACTATTATAAATTGTATTATATTACTTTATTCGTATTAGTAATTTATTTATTCTTTCCATTCATTAGATGCAATATAATCGCAACATTTAGAAACTGGTCTAGTATCTTGTCCAGCTCTAATATCATTTGAAGGAAGAGAATTAGTAAATTGTTTAATATCTTTTTTAATACATGGAATTAATGGAATAAAACGTTTATATGAATGTTCAGTGACTAATCTATTTTTTAATACTGGACGTCTTTTACCATTATATATATCACTTAAAGCATCTGGATTAACTTTTTGATGTTTTTCATCTTTATTACGTTTTAAAACATTCATACCTTCTGGTATACTATATTGAACACGTGTAAATTTATTTCCTTTAATACCATTTCTTAATTTGGAATCTTTTTTTATTACAGGTGTTGTTGTTTGACCATCGTGATCATTTAAATATAATCCTGGTTCTGTTAATGAATTAAAATAACTATTTCTATTATTCATGTTTTTATTATAATGTGGAAAATGATAATCACTTATTTTTTCATTATTTCTAGTTGTATAATTTTTATAACATGCTTCATCATGTAAACGTGTAAAATTATTTAATTGACTCATTATTATTTTATTAATAAGATGATAGATAACTATATTATTACTATATATTATAATAAATATAAAATATATTTTATTAAAACTGTTTACAATATTTATTTATACTGTATTATAGTTTTAATAAAATATATTTTATATTTATTAATTAACTTATTTATTAGTTATTTTTATTATTTTTTTATTTTTTATTTTTTTATTTTTTATTTTTTTATTTTTTTTTTTTTTATTTTTTATTTTTTATTTTATTCATCTATTATTTATGAAACTATTGTTTTTACATCTTTTACTTTTTTAAAAATAAAATAGTTATAAAAGAAACTAAATGTTTTATCATATGGTAGCATTTCATCTAATTTTAAACTACTATATTTACCATACTCATCTTGTTTTTGTTCATCTTCTGCTAATTTTAAATAATCATCATATACATCAGAAAATAATTTCATTTCAACTAAATTAAAACCATTCTTTTTCATTATTTTAATGAAATATTTAAGATTTACAAGATATTCTTTATTTGTTGTTCCTATTGATTCAATAAATACATCAATTGCCATACCATAATTCGGTTTAGAAACTAAAAATTTCTTTTCATTATAATCTTTAGATATACTCCACTCTACTTCTCCTTCAAAATTAATACCTTCTATTTTTTCTGTTTTCTTTAATGAATCAAATACACGTTTACCATCAAATACTGTTCCAATAAAATATCCACCTTTTTTTAATGAATCACTTACGTTTTCTATCATTTGTCTTACTGTATCTTTTGTTTTAAAGAAATAATGAAGAGCAAATTGACAACTAACTACATCAAATGAATATTTAGCAATTAGTTCTTGTTCTGCTTTTAATTTATTTGCTTCACTTAAGGCAAAATTATAATCTGGATAAATTGGTTCATTAAAATCACCATGGATAAAAGTAATTTTACCTAATGTTTTAGCTAATTTCTTATTTTTCTTCATAACTGATAATCTTTTTTCAGCATGTTTAATATTCTCTAAACTATACTCTATACCCACAACTTCATTATATTTATTTCCACGCCATTTATGAATATCACCAGCACGTCCACTTCCTATTTCTAATAATTTACCACCAGTTGATAATTTACGAATATTTGTATATAAATCACTTTTAATTTGGTTATGAAATTTTTGTGTAATAGAACGATCTTTAGAACTACCTGTATTTTTATAATACACATCACTTTGTTGTGATATATTTACATCAATTGGTGGATTTATATTATTAAATTCTTTTACTTCTACAATATCCTTAAATGTAACAGATGGTCTTCTTTCTTTATTAATTTCTTTTTTTTGTTCTTTATCTTCTACTTCATCATCTTTAACATCTTCTACAATATTGGTATTATTTCTTTCTTGTATTTCACCAGTAAATAAATCTTCTTCTGAAATATTTTTAACAATACTTTTCCAGTTATCATTAGCAATTGATTCAAAATTACCATAATTCTTTCTACCATCAGGTGCTGTTTTATAATTTTCAGTTTTATCCCATCTTACACGTATTGGTTTCCATGGATAATCACTATCTTTATCATATATAAATTCTACAATTGTATCATCCATAATTTCTTCAATTTCACCAGATAATGGATCAGATGCTATCATATTACCGTTATTATTTAAAATAATTTTAGCAATATTAATACCTTCATAATATCCAACTTTTGGTTTAAAATCAACTGCCTTAATATTTTTTTGACCTCTAACTTTACCCCCAACCATTAATTTAACCTCTTTATATTGAATTTGATCACCATTATCTAATAGATCAGAACGTGTTATATCTTGTCCTGTAGTTGGATCTTTAATAGTTTTAATTAAGAAATCAATAGAATTAAGAGAGACTGGTTTCCATTTATATAATTTATTTTTCATATCATTATACCCCTTATTTGATGGAGTATAAATTAATCCATCAACATTATAAAATTTGGAATTACGAGCATTCCATAAATGTTTGGATTCTTTATATATTTTTTTACCTTCACTAAATATATATTCTTTTAGTGATATATTTATAACTTCATTACTAATATTTTCTACTTCTTTTTGATAATCTTCAGATAATTCTTTTGCTTGTTCATATCTTTCTTTTAAATCTTTTTTACGAATATCATTTCCTTTAGAAAATAACACATCATAACATAAAATTGTATTTTCATATGAAATATATTCACCTTCTACAATAGTACCATTCCATTTTGGTAATTTTACACCAACTTTAAGTAATGTATTTGATTTTTCGTGTATTAAATACACTTCACTACTTAAATCATCTACATATATTAAATATCTTTCACCATCTGCTTTATAAGTTAAAGCATAATCTTTTGATATCATAGATAAATGATTTTGTTGCATTGTTACTGGATTAACAGTTAATCTTTTTATTCTTCTATTTTTATTAGAATTTGTATTATATCTATATCCTATATTTGATGAAGAATACTTTGAAAAATTAATCATAACTTGTTTAACCTCTTTTGTATTAACAATTGTATTACTACCTTGATATATTTGTAATAAATTTGATGAATATATAAGAATTTGTTTCATTAAATCATCTACTTTATAATCATTATTAGTACCAATATATTCTACCTCTACCTCAAATGTTGGTATACTATTTAATACGTTAGATGTTTTTAATGAACGTCCAGATGAATTTTTTGCCATTGTTAAATCATATCTAAAGTTACCATCTTCTGTTATAAAAGAATACCTATTTTTATAACGATATGATTTTTGACGATTTGTATTTAAAGTATTTATATCTTTTAACATATTTTTATCATTTACAATAATTTCATCAGATAATGATACACGAATATTATAAGAATCAATATCGTAATTATTTAAACGTTCTTTTATAGATATTTTATATTTATTATTATCAATTTGTTTTTTATCTTCTTCATTTAATATTTTTAATAATGTATCATCTTCATTTATCCATATTTCTTTTATTAAATCTCTATCATAAAATTCATATCTAATATTTTTTTTTTGAGATTCTCCATTTTTATTGGTTCTAATATTATGTATTATGTCTAACGATATTATATTAGTCATATTTAAACCTAAACCACCATATTTTTTATCTTGTCTTAAAAAATTAACTATTTTAAAAAATTTGTTATGATTAACAATTAATCCATCCTTAACACCAATACCGTTGTTTTTAGAAACAATTAATCTTGCCTCTAATTCTTTAGAAGGATTTTTTAATTTATCAGATACAATATTAGATAACTCTTTATAATCTGTAGAATTTAATTCCATTTTTTAGTTATAAAGTATATTAATAATAAATAATATTAATTAACAGTTTTTGTTTTTATTTTTCACTTTAATTATAGATTAAATCTAATATATACTATTTTCTATAATTTATATAATATATATTACATTTATATATTCATTTATATTAAAATCATTTTTTATTATTATTTATGACTTAAATATGTTTATTCATCGTCTTCTTCCTCATCACCATCATCTTCTTCTTCTTCATCATCATCATCATCATCGTCATCATCGTCTTCATCTTCATCATCATCATCATCATCATCTTCTTCATCTTCATCT
>Ga0075480_10003363_pt1 | contig 10242 bp, 8 predicted proteins | sample DEB08_DNA_7_FD_81590 | JGI IMG/M metagenome (GOLD analysis project Ga0075480, IMG submission 81590) | Aqueous microbial communities from the Delaware River and Bay under freshwater to marine salinity gradient to study organic matter... | ecosystem: Environmental > Aquatic > Marine > Coastal ...
AAATATCGCCTTGGTGACGCAGACGCCAGTGACTCGGATCTGTGGCTCTATGGCAACAGCAGCCCCGGGCCCCTTATCCGCGCCAAACAACATGATCGCCTGTCGGTCACGTTCAACAACCGTTTGTCTGTAGACACCTCGGTGCATTGGCACGGGATTCGTATCGACAACAGCATGGATGGGGTGGCACACCTCACCCAACAGCCGATCGCGCCTGGTGAGAGCTTTACCTATGATTTCACCCTGCCAGACGCTGGCACATATTGGTTCCACTCACACACACGAAGCTGGGAACAGCTGGCACAAGGTCTATACGGCCCGTTGATCGTCGACGGCCCTGACGACCCGGAGGTCGACCATGACATCGTGTGGATGATCGACGACTGGCGGCTTGACGAAAACTGGCAAATCCACACCGAGTCCTTTGGCAGCCTGCGCGACTGGTCGCATCAGGGCAGACTTGGCAACTGGCTTACGGTAAACAGCGTCTCGGACTTTACCGAGCAGGTCAAACCCAACAGCCGTGTGCGTCTTCGGCTGATCAATGCCGCCAACGCCCGCATTTTTAACCTCTCGTTCAGTGGCAAAGCCACGCTGATCGCGACTGACGGATTTCCAACCTCGCATCAGGAAACCGACCGGATCACTCTTGCACCGGCACAACGCGTTGATCTGATTGTCGATGTCGGCACGTCACCATTGTCAATGACCGAAATCAGCGGTGGAACATTGCCCGCGGGAAAACTCTTGCCAACCACCGGCCTTGGCAACGGATCTGCCGCTGGATCAAAGCTTGTGCAGGCGACCCTGCCCGCCGCGCCCGAGATTGCAAAGGCACGTCGAATCGCCGTTCACATGCAAGGCGGGGTTCACGGCAATCTGGACAGCGCCGAATATGAGGGCGAAGTTCTTGGATTGCGGGATCTCGCGACAAAACACAGTAAGTTATGGGCCTTTAACGGCAAAGTTGGATCGCACAGCCTGTGGTTGACCGAAGCCGAGCGCGGCACCCTGATTTCACTGGATGTTTTCAACGATACCGGCTGGCCGCACGCCATGCATCTTCATGGTCATCATTTCTGGGTTCTGTCACCTGATGGCGCGCCCTTGCATGCAGGCAAGCGTGACACCCATTTGATGCAACCGGGTGAGCGTGCGTCTCTGGTGTTTGTTGCAGATAATCCGGGCCTGTGGCTATTCCATTGCCACATGATGGAGCATCACGCCGCTGGCATGGCCGCGGTTGTTGCGGTGTTATAAACGCGGTTTGCTTTGCTGCAACAGACCCTACAAAGCGAAAGCCGGTCTCTAAATACGCCTAAATTTTAGGCAATCTGCACAAAAATTACCCAAATCGATAGGATTCGTCACCCACAGATGAAGGGTTGCGCGCGTGGCGTTGCACCAACCGCGATCACAACCGATAAGACGGCCATCGATTGGCTGCCAGATTCGGCAGGCGAAAGCCCAGAAGAAAGCGAAGACGATGAAAAAGATCGAAGCGATTATCAAGCCCTTCAAGCTCGACGAGGTGAAAGAGGCGCTTCACGACATCGGCATTCAAGGCATTACCGTTCTTGAAGCCAAGGGATTCGGTCGCCAGAAAGGCCATACCGAACTCTATCGCGGCGCCGAGTATGTGGTTGATTTTCTGCCCAAGGTCAAAATTGACGTCGTTGTCGAGGACGCCATGTGTGAACGTGTTGTTGATGCCATTCAACAAGCCGCGCAGACAGGACGGATCGGTGACGGCAAGATTTTTATCTCGAGCATTGATGAAGCCATTCGGATCCGTACAGGAGAGCGTGGCGGTGACGCCATCTAGCCTGATGTGGGGTGCAGATTTTATCTGACCAGCCACCCATTTTTGACGATTGTTGGCCAATGCCAACACCAACAGCACTGTGACTATGAGAGGATAAGCTTATGTCCGACGCAAAGAAAATCATGGAAATGATCCGTGAAAATGACATCACCTATGTGGACCTGCGCTTCACTGACCCACGTGGCAAGATGCAGCATGTCACCCAGCATATTGATACAATTGACGAAGAAACACTGGCCGAAGGGTTCATGTTTGACGGTTCTTCAATTACTGGCTGGTAGGCGATTAATGAATCAGACATGACACTGATGCCTGACCTGTACCGCGCCTATGTCGACCCGTTCTTTGCACAGCCAACTCTGGCTCTGTTCTGTGACGTGCTAGAGCCCAACACTCTCGAGCCATATTCACGCGACCCACGCAGCACCGCCAAAGCCGCACTGGCCTATATGGAATCTGCCGGCATCGGTGACACAGCCTATTTTGGCCCTGAAGCTGAATTCTTCCTGTTTGAAGACGTGAAGATTGACGTGTCGATGAACCGTGCGCTGTACGAGGTCGACTCGGTTGAAGGCCCATACAACGGCGCCCGTGAGTATGAAGAAGGCAACCTTGGCCACCGTCCGGGCGTTAAGGGTGGTTACTTCCCTGTGCCACCGCTTGATTCCGGTCAGGACATTCGTTCTGAAATGACATCTGTGATGGCGGACATGGGCGTAAATGTTGAAAAGCATCACCATGAGGTTGCACCGTCACAGCATGAGCTTGGCGTGAAATTCGGAACCTTGATCGAAACTGCCGACAACATGCAGCTTTATAAATACACCGTTCATCAGGTCGCCCATGCCTATGGCCTCTCAGCCACATTCCTGCCAAAGCCGATTGCCGGCGATAATGGTTCAGGCATGCATGTGCACCAGTCAATCTGGAATGAAGGCAAACCTCTGTTTGCTGGCAATGGCTATGCCGATCTTTCAGAGACTGCTCTGTTCTACATCGGTGGCATCATCAAGCATGCAAGAGCGTTGAACGCCTTTACCAATGCGTCAACCAACAGCTACAAGCGCCTGATCCCTGGCTATGAAGCACCGGTTCTGTTGGCGTATTCGTCACGCAACCGCTCTGCCTCATGCCGTATTCCGCATGTGAACTCACCAAACGGTAAGCGCGTTGAAGTCCGTTTCCCGGATGCGACCGCGAACCCGTATCTGGCGTTCTCGGCAATGCTGATGGCCGGCCTTGACGGCATCCAGAACAAGATCCATCCGGGCGATGCGATGGACAAGGATCTGTATGATCTGCCAGCAGAAGAACTGGCGCAAATCCCGACCGTCTGTGGCTCACTGCGCGAGGCACTGGAAGCACTGAGTGCAGACCGTGGGTTCCTGACACAAGGCAACGTCTTCACTGACGAGCAGATCGACGCCTATATTGAACTGAAGATGGAAGAGGTCATCAAGCTGGAGCACACACCGCACCCGGTCGAGTTCCAGATGTACTATTCCTGCTAGCTTCAGCTGCATCACGCCGCATCAGGCAAATCGCCTGATGCGCGAAAAAAACACCCCCGGCTCTGTCACAGGGCCGGGGGTTTTTGAGCATAATCAGGAACTACGAATAAAAATCGCATCGCCAATCTTGTTGAACGCATTCTGATAAATTTTAGTGTCCAAAATGGGCATGTCCTTACGATCATTTTGCCCATAGCCTGATGACGACTTTTCAATTTCGACAAAATTTAGCCTAACGCGGGTCGTTGACCCAATTTGCTCAACAAACGCAGTTACCTTTGTTTGTTTTACAACGCTGACACCCAAGAAAACGGCCATTGCTGGATTGTTCTCTGCGGCACTTTCGGCCGTAATAATGCCAGTCTCAAGGTCGGCATTCGATATGATATATCCAATATCCTGAAACACCGATATCACACTCGGGAAAACTATCTCTTTGGTGGAGTCGTATTCCTTAAGTTGGATCGCCTGAATTTGTAGTGATGTCATTTCAGGACGTTTTGCCGAGGCGACACAACCAGCCAAAGTAGCGGCCAAAAAGAATGCGGCTATAGCTTTATGAAATTTCATATTTCCCCCTAGAAGTTTGAAGTTCGGCTGTTGAAGTCAAAAACAACATCATTTGAGTCAAACTTGATGATCAGGGTGATCATCCGTGTCGACGATTCAAACCCCGATGTTGAACTGGATTTGCCAGCCAGCAGGATTGTCCAACCACCAGTAGAACCGGTAGCTTGAGACACTTGAGCGCTACGCTGATAGGTCCAGACTTCCCGACCCTCGCTGTCCCTCGTCGTAATATTGGGGGAGCCAAAATTTTCCAATACATCAGCCTTGGTCGTTTTGCCAACTTGCAAAGAAATTTGGACATTACCTTGTGTTATTGATGAATTTTGCGTTGTGAGTGGCTGCACCCGATCAGGTGTGCAAGATGTCATCAACAGTAGCACTGTCAGAATGGACAGAAATCTGGGCATTAAACTTCCCCCATTTAGTTTTCAGTTGGGGATACATTTACACAAGCAAATTTAAAATTCGGTAAACACCGGACGTTATTTCTTTTCACCCCTATATTTCGCGGTTGGGCTTGGAATAAACCCCAAGATACAGTAGAAAAGAGCTGTGTTGGCCGTGGCAATGACCATGGCGACACCGCCCGTCAAACGGGTGATCGTTCAGTGGCAGGGCATCATGTCCCCGCCGCCAACCATTTGATGTAAGAGAGCTATTATCATGGCCGATCTGTTTGGTAACGCGGCACCCGCCGACGGTTATGATGCCGCCAACATTGAGGTGTTGGAGGGGCTTGAGCCCGTACGCCACCGGCCCGGCATGTATATCGGCGGCACGGACGAGCGCGCGTTACACCATCTGGCTGCAGAGATCCTCGACAATTCAATGGATGAGGCGGTGGCTGGCCATGCCAACCGCATTGATTTCATTCTGGAGTCGGCAGATCGCCTGTCAATCCGTGACAATGGCCGCGGCATGCCGGTTGGCCAACATCCAAAATTCCCCGATAAATCTGCCGTTGAAGTGATCATGACAACGCTTCATGCGGGGGGAAAATTTTCTGGCAAATCATATGCCACATCGGGCGGCTTGCACGGGGTTGGTGCGTCAGTGGTGAATGCCCTGTCATCAAGCCTTGTGGTTGAAATTGCCCGTGACAAAAAGCTCTACAGCCAGTCATTTGCCCGTGGCCTGCCGCTTGGGCCGCTGGCCAAAATCGGCACCGCCCCCAACCGGCGCGGTACCAGCGTAAGCTTTACCCCGGATACCAAGATTTTCGGTGAAAAGGCACATTTTAAACCCGCCATTCTGTTCCGTATGGCAAAGTCAAAAGCGTTCCTGTTCGCTGGCGTTGAAATCCGGTGGAAATGTGATCCGTCACTGTTGCCCGCAGATGACAGTATTCCTGCTGAGGCGGTGCTGCATTACCCGGGTGGCTTGGCCGATTATTTGAATGACGCAACATCCGACAAAGCGCTGATGGTATCGACACCCTTTGCCGAACTGGCCGAACTCGATGGCCAGAAATTCGAATGGGCAATCACTTGGCTTGGCCACGGCGAAGACGGGTTTTTCAACTCCTATTGCAACACGGTGCCGACACCGCTTGGCGGCACGCATGAAACCGGTTTCCGGCAGGCCATTGTGCGCGCATTGCGGGCGTTTGGCGAGATTGTTGGCAACCGCAAGGCAGCCGACATCAGCGCCGATGATGTGCTGGCGAATACCGCTGTCATGCTCTCGGTTTTCTTGCGCGACCCACAATTTCAGGGCCAGACCAAGGACAAGCTGGTGTCCACCGATGCCACCCGATTGACCGAACAGGCTGTGCGTGACCGGTTTGATCACTGGCTGTCGGCGGATGCGGCGCGCGCCACCTTCCTGTTGGAAGCGGCAATTGAACGTGCTGAAGAGCGCAAACGCCGTAAAAAGGAAAAGGAGGTTGCCCGCAAATCGGCCACCCGCAAGCTGCGTCTTCCCGGCAAGCTTGCCGACTGCACGGCGAGTGATACCGATTTGACCGAACTGTTCCTTGTTGAGGGGGACTCGGCCGGCGGTTCGGCCAAACAGGCCCGCAATCGCAAGACGCAGGCGGTATTACCCTTGCGTGGCAAGATTCTGAACGTCGCCAGCGCCACCACCGAAAAGCTTAGCGGCAATCAGGAATTGTCAGACCTTGCGCTGGCACTCGGTACGCGTCCGGGCAAGGATTTTAAGCTCGATGATCTGCGCTACGGACGGATCATTATCATGACCGATGCCGATGTTGATGGCGCGCATATTGCGGCGTTGCTGATGACCTATTTCTATCGTGAAATGCCGCAGTTGGTTGAGGCGGGTCGCCTGTATCTGGCCCAGCCCCCACTCTATCGGATGACGCAGGGCGGCAAAACATTCTATGCGCTGGATGATGAGCAGCGCGAGGCGCTTGCCAAAACCAAATTTGACGCACGCGGCAAGATCGAGATCAGCCGTTTCAAAGGCTTGGGCGAGATGCCCCCGGCACAGCTCAAGGAAACCACGATGAACCCGGACAGCCGCCGTCTTTTGCGCGTTGAATTGCCGCGCCGCGACACTGCGGGCGCCGATCTGAGGCGGGATACTGACCAGCTGGTCAATACGCTGATGGGCAAGAAGGCCGAATTGCGTTTTGGCTATATTCGCGACCATGCCGAAGACGTGCTTGCCAAACTCGACGTCTAGACGCGGGCGGCGATCACCTCATTCAGCAAACCTATGATCGCATCGGTGACGAGCTGAGGGGCCTCTAGACTCGACAGATGGCCGACATCTGTCAACAGCACCAGCCGTGCATACGGCACGAGGCGTGCCCTGTCCTTAGACAGCGCCGGTGGCGTCAATGTATCTTCAAGCCCGCATAACACCAGCGCCTTGCCGGCAAAGCCCTGCAAGGTGGGTGTTTGGTCACGGCGGGCCATAATCGCTTTTTGTTGATTGACGAAAGTGGCGCTGCCAACATCCTGCGCCATCTGAATGACGCGCTCGACAAGTGCTTCATCAGCCATCGCCTGTGCCGATAGAAAACTGCCAAGAAGATGCCGGGTCACACCCCGAAACCCCTTGCCAGCCGCCATCTTGATCGTGGCGGCACGTTGTTGGCTTCGTTCTGGCGTATCGGCTTTGTGACTTGTACTCAACAAAGCCATCCCTGAAACCCTGTCGGGCGCGAGACGGGCCATTTCCATCGTTACATAGCCGCCCATTGACAGGCCAATCGGCAGAAGATCCCCCTCGACCTCATCGAGTGCGGCTTCGGCCATTGCCGTCAGGCTGTCATGCGACAGCGTGTCAGCCACCACAGGGTTCGCCAGACGGCTGTCAGACGCCGCCAATGTTGCAAGTTCGTCCAGTTGGTGACGGAATAAATCGCCGGTGCAGATCAAGCCGGGAATCAGAACTGGCGTTATCTTTTCAGTCATGGAACACAGAACCCGGCAATCACTAATGAATCGTTGACCTTAATGGCATTTCTCTGTATCACCACACCACAGAGTTGCCCAGCGCAAATGTTGCGCTTCAATATCCCGCATCGTGAATGGCGGGCGGAAATGAAAAAGCGATCTCACCAATATCCCAAAGGAAACATTAATTGAATTTTTCAGATCTCGGACTATGTGACGAGCTAAGCAAGGCAGTTGCCGATCTTGGCTATGTCGAGCCGACACCCATTCAGCAAAAATCGATACCGGTCGTCCTGATGGGAAGGGATATTCTTGGCTCTGCGCAAACCGGCACTGGCAAGACAGCTTCATTTACTCTGCCAATGATTGAGATATTGGCATCAGGCCGTGCCAAGGCGCGCCTGCCGCGATCGCTGATCCTCGCCCCAACGCGCGAACTTGCCGCTCAGGTCGCTGAATCCTTCGAAAAATTCAGCACCTATCACAAACTGACCATGGCGCTTCTTATCGGCGGCGTCAGCTTTGCTGACCAGAATGCCGCACTCGACAAGGGTGTCGATGTTCTGATCGCCACACCGGGCCGGCTTCTTGATCATTTTGAGCGCGGTAAAGTCATGCTCAATGACGTGAAAATCCTCGTGATTGATGAAGCCGACAGAATGCTTGATATGGGTTTCATTCCCGATGTAGAGCGCATTGTCGGCCTTTTGCCACCTATCCGGCAGACTTTATTTTTCTCGGCGACCCTATCCGATGACATTCACAAGATCAGTGAAAAATTTGTCAGCAACCCGAAAATCATCGAGGTCGCACCGCCTGCCAGCACCGCTGATACCGTTGCCCAGCACCTGACATGGACAGACGTCAAAGGCAAGCGTGACGCCTTGCGCCGCTTGCTGAACAATGCGGATGTGAAAAATGCCGTCATTTTCTGCAATCGCAAACGGGACATCGGAATATTGGTGCGGTCATTGACCCGCCATGGTTTTGATGCCGTTGCCCTGCATGGTGACATGACACAATCAGCCCGCCTCGAAGCCTTGCAAAAGTTCAAGGATGGTGAAGTGCCACTGCTGATCGCCTCTGATGTGGCGGCACGTGGCCTTGATATCGCCGGGCTGAGCCATGTGTTCAATTTTGACGTGCCGTCAAATGCCGAGGATTATGTGCATCGCATCGGCCGCACCGGACGAGCCGGAAAATCAGGCCGCGCCTTTACCATCGCCGCTGGCGCAGATGACAAGAAATATGTTGCCGCCATCGAAAAGCTGATTGGCAAAGCCATTCCACTGGTTGGCGATGCGCCGGCCAAGGACATCTCTGATGTGGCGGCAAGCGAAGATAGCACAAAGGCGAAAAAGGGATCACGCCGGAGCAAATCCAGCGAGACCAAAATCCCGTCCGCGCCTGCAGCTACCAGCAAGCCCAAATCAAAAGATGCGAAGTCGAAAACCGGTGGAGGCCGCAATCGTGATGACGAGCTGCCAGCACCACCTGATTGCAGCGGCAATACGCTGAAAGACACCGGACATATTCCGGCATTCTTGATGCGCTAAATCTGCCTCAGGCGCTGGCCGCCAGCGCCTTGTCTACAACTTCTCCAAGATCGTTTGACGGCTTTGACGACTGTATCTGTTGCAAGGCCGATACCATCTGCGCCTTGCGGCCATCGTCATAGGCGGCCATCCGTGTCAGCGGCAATGCCATGCGCGCGGCGACCTGCGGGTTGCGCTTATCGATATCAATCAGATGCCGGGCAATAAAGTCAAAACCAGAACCGTCTGCCGCATAGAATCTGGCTGGATTACCTGCCATAAACGCGCCAAGAACCGAACGGATCTTATTCGGGTTGTTCGAATCAAAGGCTTTGTGTTGCATCAGTTCTTCGAGCCGTTCAAGAGTGCCGCCGACCGATGACATGGCCTCCATCTGGAACCATTTTTCCATCACCAGCGGCGCATTCTGCCATCTGTCATGGAAGGCTTTGAGGCCTGATACACGCTCTGGGCTGTCGCTATCCATCAACGCGCGCAACGCCCCTTGCGACAGGGTCATATTGGCATCAAGCACCTGTGCGCCAGCCATCTGCACCGCAGCAGTATTACCCGCGGCGACTCCAAGTGCCAACAACTGGTTGAGCAACGCCCTGCCCCCAGCGGTTTCTGCATGGGTGGCCTGATTGGCAAGGCACGCATCCACTTCATCGCACAAGGCCTGTCCAAGCGCCGCCTGAAGGGCCAAACGCGCCTCATGAAGAGCAACCGGATCAGCCGGCTTAATGCGGCTCTCCAGCACGGCAATGCCGGGAATACCCAGAATGCTGGCCTTGAATTGATCAAGCAGATTATCATCGGCAAGGATCTGGCGATAACAGCGCGCCAATTGATCGCAATCCCCCTGCCCGCGGCTATAGGCAATCACCGCATCCGCCAACAGGCTTTGCGCGGCATCCCAGCGATTGAACAAATCCTCGTCATGCGCCATGAGGTGCAGCCGTTCAGCCACGGTCAAATCATCATCAAGAATTACCGGTGCCGAAAAACCACGCAGCAGACTCGGCGTCAGCTCATCGACAGCGCCGCCTGATGAGGCATCAATATGGAATGTCACGACCTCATGCGCCTTTTCGATCAACAACACATGATCGGCGCGGGCATCATTTTCACCATCGCGGCACAACATCGCCGGCGCGCCATCAGCCTGCAAAAACCCGAGGCGCACTGGAATAGGCAACGGCTCACGTGGTGTATTTGCCGCGGTTTCGGGAATGGTCTGCGTGAATGTCAGCGTGATCGAGGCATCCGCAGATGAGACATCACGCCTGACTTGTAAACGAGGTGTGCCAGCCTGACTGTACCAACCGGAAAAGGCCGACAGGTCAATCTCATTGGCATCCGCCAAAGCCGCAACAAAATCGTCACACGTCACCGCCTGTCCATCATGGCGGGAAAAATACAGATCCATCCCCCGG
>Ga0075480_10003364_pt1 | contig 10238 bp, 8 predicted proteins | sample DEB08_DNA_7_FD_81590 | JGI IMG/M metagenome (GOLD analysis project Ga0075480, IMG submission 81590) | Aqueous microbial communities from the Delaware River and Bay under freshwater to marine salinity gradient to study organic matter... | ecosystem: Environmental > Aquatic > Marine > Coastal ...
AGTTAGGGTTTCTTGGTTGTGGTCCCACCTGGGCTCGAACCAGGGACCAACTGATTATGAGTCAGCTACTCTAACCAACTGAGCTATAGGACCTTTAAACTCTACTGGGAGTTTAACGGCTGTAAAATTACTATTTCTTATTAAATTCTAGGTATAGATTTATAAGAATTCACTGTGATGATGTTGCTGTTTTAACTGATCGTAATTTTCTGCTTAAAAAAAGATCTTATTAAACTGATCAATCACAACTTAAAGAAAAGCGCACTCCAGGGTCAACTACCCAAGAGGAAGAAATGGAATAGTCTCTAGGAAAAAAGTCTTCTTCTATCCAGGCCCCTGTGTTGTAGCATGTTTCCTCTTCTTCTTCCGAATAATCCTGAAGGTTCAATTCGACACAAGAGGGGGGTATCGCATTGAGCTGATCCTCTCTAAGTTGAACACAGTTAAATGTATTGCTGTGCGCCCTTAGCCAATATAAATTTTGAATCGGAGAAAGGTCCAGTTGCTCTAAGGCATTATTAGACACAGACAAATATTCAATAAGTGGGTTTTGTGAAAAATCAACTTCGGTCAAAAGATTTCCATCAAGGTCTAGGCGCTCTACCTTAGTGGTTTGGGATAAATCCACCTCTTTCAAACGATTAAACCCTAATGCAACTACTTTCAATGAGGAATTGGAGGGCAGTTGAATTTCTCCTTCATTACTGTCGTCAAAAGTGTCCCATGCCACTAAATATTCCAACTTAGACATAAAGCTTAAATCTAAATTTTTGAGCTTGCTGTCCCATATTCTAAGATTAAAAATATTTGGTGAATTTCTCAAGTCGAGTTCTGTAAGCTTATTGTTATGTGTTGTAAGCGAGTATAATTTAGGAGAATTGTTAATTTCTAAGGTTTCTAAAGTTTGGGTGTTAAATATCCAAAGGTTTTCTAGAAATGGATTGTTTTTGAGGTAAAGTGCATTAATTGGGTTGCCAGGTAAAATGATGTTCACAAGGTTTTGGTTGTTTGTCAAATCTAAAACACCTGAAATCTGATTTTCTCCTGCACTCAGACCTTGAAGGCTTTTGAAGTCTTCAATACCAACTAAAGAAACAATCCCTCGTTTTTCAACATTTATAACCTCTACATTACTAATTGAGGAAGTAGTTACAAAATTATCCTGCACATCATCTAGTCCTTGTTCTATCAAATAGTTTTCAAAGGCCGCATCTGCTATGTAGGTTTTGTTTTCTTCATATGAAATGTCCTTTTCTCCCTCTAAAGAGCTTTGACAGACCCCCTCCAGCTCAATATCAAAACTAATGTTGTCTTCTTCTACAGAGATATTAATCAAACTGCCTATCTGTTGTCCCTGGTTGTCGGATAAACGAATACGATCTGATGAAGCCACCTCATATGTTCCTGTAAGTACACCATTATCAGAGGTATAGATTTTAAAGGTGAAAGTGCTGTTTAAGATTAAATCGGTTACATCACAGCTGTTCTCTTTGGAGGAGCCACTCACTCCCTTCTTCTTTATTTTCCATTTCCCTACTCCTAAAAAAGTGTCCTGTTCCAAATCAACCAAGGGCTCTTTGTCGGAACAGCTTAGAAAAAGTGTCAAAAAAAAGAACGGTAGCACTAAAGCCCTTTGGAACATCGCCAGTAAAATTTTTCTTGTTTTAAAATAAAGTTTCTCTATCAAATTTACTAAAAAATCGACAAGGGCAAACACCATTATTTTCCCCAGAGAACCAAATTTTTATTCACAAGAGTGTTCCTCTGTCGGCCCAAAAGTCTTTAAACAATACTCCCTATATTTACAAAAAATTTTACCTTGAAAAAAAAGAAACCGGATCATGCTGTCTGGGATGAAACCCACGACCGCTATTTCGCAAAAATACTCCCTTATGCAAGTTCCCTCAGTGGCCCTATTATCGAGGTGCCAAACGTAGATGCATTCAAAAAGAAAGGAGTGGACAAGGTTTCTAAACAGTTTCAAGCTGAGCTTACCGACTTGCAGCAGCAAATAAAAGCGTTTGTTTCTTTAGCTGCAGATACACAGCTGGTATACAATGCGCAGTTTAAATTTGAGCCTATCGTTGGCGAAACCTACCATCTTTACCAGGGAAAAGAGTCTGCTTTTCTTTCGCTTATTGACCCTGCTGAATGGGACAAAAAGCACTTAGGTAGCTTTCGTTTGAATAGTGATTATAAATGGGAGCGTCTTTAAGCCCTTTTTTCTACGTACTTTTGTTTTATGGACAAACAGGAAACTCCTCGTCAAAAGAAAATAAATACCGTATTACAGCAAGAAATTGCAGTACTACTTCAAAAAGCCATTCGGAAAGGAAATGTGTCCAACCTCATGGTTTCAGTCACCAAAGTACAAGTCACCTCAGATCTTACTTTGGCAAAGGTCTACCTGAGTATTTTTCCAAATGATAAGGCACTCACCCTCTTTGAGGGCCTAAAAGAAAACGGATATCAGCTACGACACGACCTCTCTCAAATCATGAAAAATCAATTGAGGCGCATTCCAGAGCTTTCGTTTTATTTAGACGACTCTTTAGACTATATCGAAAAGATAGAGCAAGAAATTAAAGCAGGGGGCAATCCCATAAAAAACCCCTCCAGTCTCGAGACCAGACAGAAAAAGTAACACCTCTTTATCATGTTCTTTTCCTTAAAAATTGCTTGGCGTTACTTTTTTTCAAAAAGCAAGCAAACGGTCATTAATCGGATTAACGGCTTTGCCTTTTTTATGGTCGTCGTTGCTACCGCTGCGCTTTTTATTGTACTCAGTGCTTTTGCTGGTCTCAAAGACTTTGGATTATCCTTTACAAACACATTTGATCCAGACTTCAAGTTAGTGCCTGAACAGGGCGCCTATTTTACCGTCTCTGATGACGTTTTGTCTAAAATCAACTCTTTACCCCAAGTGATTGCCTCAGCTCCAGAAATTGAAGAAAAGGTGTTTTTATCCTATAAAGAAAAAAACCAAGTGGCTTACCTAAAAGCGGTGCGCCCAGATTATACTACTGTCGTTCCTGCAGACCGTCTTATTGCTTTAGGAGAGTGGCTTTCCTTTGAAGGCCCTGATGTAGTAGTTGGGTTTGGCATTGCCGGAAGCATGACTCTGGGTATATATGATTACAGCAGCTTTTTAAACATAACTGTTCCTAAAAAAAGACAGAACACACTCTTGAATCAAGACCCCTTTACGTCCTCTCCAAGTGTCGTTTCTGGCCTGTTTCAAATCAGTGAGGATTTAGACAAAAAGTACCTCTTTTCTAGTGCTGCGTTTGGTCAAGAGCTCCTGAGCTTAGAAAAAAACCAATACTCTTCTGTTGTCATTAAATCTTCTGAGGGAATAATTAAAGAAACCCTTTTAAAAGAGATCGCTCCTTTTTTTGAGGTCCCTGTTCGTTTGGTTTCTAGAGAAGAACAGCATGCGGCTCTTTACCGAATGCTGAACGTGGAGCAACTTGCGCTTTACTTTATTTTTTCACTCGTTATGGTCATTGCTTTATTCAATGTGGTAGGAGCATTAATTATGATGATTTTGGACAAAAGAGAACAGCTTAAAATTATGTTGGCGCTAGGTGCAGACTCAAAAAGTATTCATCGTATCTTTTTCGTTCTAGGGCTACTCATTTGTGGAATAGGAGGTGCTGTAGGGCTTCTTTTTGGTGGTCTACTCGTGTATTTACAAAGCAAACATCCTTTTATTTTTGTGCCTGGAACACGGTTGTCCTACCCTGTCCTTTTTGAATGGGAAAACCTTTTAATTGTTTTGATTACTTTGATGTTTTTAGGTTCCTTAAGTACTGCTTGGGCTACTCGGGGATTGTCCAAAAAAGTGTTTTTTTACACCAGTTCTTCTCCGGCATACGCTTCCAAAACTTCATCAAACACCTGAAAGACCTCCTCTGATCGGTTTGAAGTAACCATTCGTGTTCGGTAGGGTTTAAAGTTATCTAGCCCTTTGAAGTAATTGGTATAGTGTCTTCTTGTTTCTAAAACACCTAGGACTTCGCCTTTCCAGTCCACTGCCATTTCTAAATGTCTCCGCGCTACAGAAACTCGATCCGCTACAGAAGGCTCTGAAAGGTAGGTGCCCGTTTTCATAAAATACTTCACTTGGTTAAAAAACCAAGGATTTCCTATACTTGCCCTTCCAATCATCGCACCGTCCAATCCGTATTGATCTTTCATCTCCACTGCGCGTTCTGGTGTGTTGACGTCTCCATTTCCAAAAATAGGAATGTGCATTCTGGGGTTGTTTTTTACCTCAGCTATGGGTCGCCAGTCTGCTTCCCCTTTATACATTTGAGCACGAGTTCTACCGTGTATGGATAAGGCAGCGCAACCAACATCCTGTAGGCGTTCCGCAACCTCAACAATTTTTATAGACTCGTGGTCCCAGCCCAAGCGAGTTTTAACCGTTATAGGGAGTTGGGTTCGCTTTACCATCGCTTCGGTTAGTTTCACCATCAAGGGGATGTCTTTGAGAATTCCTGCTCCCGCACCTTTGCAGACAACTTTTTTGACTGGGCAGCCAAAATTAATATCTATGATGTCGGGTTGGGTAGCCTCCACAATTTCAACTGCACGCATCATCGAGTCCAAATTGGCACCAAAAATTTGAATCCCTACTGGACGCTCTTTTTCGTAAATGTCCAACTTCTGAACACTTTTAGCCGCATCGCGTATCAAACCCTCACTAGAGATGAATTCTGTATAGACCACATCTGCACCGCCTTCCTTACATAAAGCCCTAAAAGGAGGATCACTGACGTCTTCCATGGGGGCCAAAAGCAAGGGAAATTCTCCTAACTCTATCGAGCCAATCTTAACCACTTCTGTTTCTTTTCGACAAAAATAAGGAAAAGTATGGGGTTCGCCTTTTTTACCTCTGTATCAAAGCGATAAAAGAATGAAAACAAAAGTTGATAAGAATCCCTAATGCAGTGTTACTATGCCCTATATTTGCAAAGCTATGACAGATGGAGTTGTATGAAAAACATCAGAAATTTTTGCATTATTGCCCATATAGATCACGGTAAAAGTACCCTTGCTGATCGCTTGCTTGATTTTACAGGTACTGTAAGTGAGCGCGAAAAACAAGACCAGCTCTTAGACAATATGGACTTGGAACGTGAACGGGGAATTACGATCAAATCTCACGCTATACAGATGGAGTATACCCATGAAGGGGAGACTTACATACTCAACCTTATAGACACCCCGGGACATGTGGATTTTTCTTATGAGGTTTCTCGTTCTATAGCTGCCTGTGAGGGGGCGTTGCTCATCGTGGATGCCGCACAAAGCATTCAAGCACAGACAATTTCCAACCTCTATCTCGCACTGGAAAACGACTTGGAAATCATTCCCGTTTTAAATAAAATAGACCTCCCTTCTGCCAACCCAGAAGAGGTTACAGATGATATTGTAGACCTTCTGGGCTGTGCTCCAGAAGACGTAATCCCCGCCTCTGCCAAAACAGGTATGGGGATTCAAGAAATTTTAACAGCAATTATTCAGCGCGTACCCTCTCCCAAAGGGAATCCAGAGGCACCACTTCAAGCGTTGATTTTCGATTCTGTCTATAATCCATTTCGTGGGGTTGAAACCTATTTTAGAGTAATAAACGGATCCATTAAGAAAGGTCAGAAAATACAGTTTATCGCTACACAAAAAACCTATTATGCCGACGAAATAGGTACACTCAAACTCAATCAAGAATCTAAAAAAGAAATTTCTGCTGGTGATGTGGGGTATTTGATAACAGGCATCAAGGAAGCTAAAGAGGTTAAGGTGGGTGACACCATTACGAACCCTGAAAATCCAACACGGGAAGCAATAGATGGTTTTGAAGAGGTAAAACCAATGGTTTTTGCGGGCATCTACCCTGTAGATACTGAAGAGTACGAAGAGCTGCGTTCTTCAATGGAAAAGCTTCAGCTCAACGATGCCTCCTTGGTCTTTTTCCCAGAAAGTTCAGCAGCGCTCGGTTTTGGTTTTCGTTGTGGTTTCCTGGGTATGCTCCACTTAGAAATTATCCAAGAACGCCTGGAACGAGAATTTAATATGACAGTCATCACAACTGTTCCCAACGTTTCATATCAGGCTTTTACTAAAAAGAACCCCGATGAAGTCCTATGGGTCAACAACCCATCTGACCTGCCAGATCCCTCAGGATTGGATCGTGTGGAAGAGCCTTACATCAAAGCATCAATAATTACCAAAGCGGAGTTTGTAGGAAACGTCATGTCTTTGTGCATTGAAAAACGGGGGCAAATAACCAACCAAACGTATCTTACTCCAGAGCGGGTAGAGCTTTCTTTTGACATGCCTTTGGCGGAAATTGTGTTTGATTTTTACGACCGCTTAAAGGCCGTTTCAAAAGGCTATGCTTCTTTCGATTATAGTCCCCTGGGTATGCGTCCTTCTAAATTAGTGAAAGTGGACATCTTATTGAATGCCAATCAGGTTGATGCCCTTTCTGCGCTTGTACATGCAGATAATGCGTACACTATAGGGAAAAAAATGTGTGAAAAATTGCGCGAACTCATCCCCCGCCAACAATTTGATATTCCCATCCAGGCGGCAATAGGAGCTAAAATTATCTCCAGAGAAACCATTAAAGCTCTTCGAAAGGACGTCACTGCAAAATGCTATGGTGGTGACATTACCAGAAAGCGTAAGCTTCTCGAAAAGCAGAAAAAAGGGAAAAAGAAAATGAGACAAGTCGGAAATGTAGAAATTCCACAACAGGCTTTTATGGCTGTACTTAAGCTTAACGACTGATTTTCTCTCTCATTTATTCGTTCTTTTATGGGCTTTTGACAAACAAATTTAGTGTTATCAAAAATCACGGTTCTTTTGAGCTGTCACGAATAGTGAGAACACTAGGTAAAATTTAGTATTTTTAGTTATACTTAATAGCAACAAACGAAAGAAGAGAGCCTAGATGTCCGAAAAAAGGAGTTTAAATTTAATTGATAACTGGAAAAGTGATCTAATTGCGGCGGTAAGTGTTTCGCTTATTGCCCTTCCTCTTTCTTTAGGAATTGCTTTAGCAGCTGGTGCTCCTGCCATGTCTGGGATAATCTCTGCTTTCGTCGGTGGAGTGGTGACAACCTTTTTCCGGGGCGGACATGTTTCAATCAATGGGCCTGCAAAAGGGGTAATTGCTGTCATACTGCTTGGTATTACCCTCATGGATGATGGTTCTGGGCAAGCTTTTAATTATGTGTTGGCGGCTATTGTAGTTTCTGGATTGATACAAGCGGTTTTGGGCCTATTTAAACTAGGACGGTTTGCAGAAATATTTCACTCTTCTGTCATTACTGGAATTTTAGCAGCAATCGGTATCGTGATTTGTGCCAAACAAATTCATGTTGCATTAGGCACAAGTTCCGATAGCCCAAACATTGTACAAAACCTTTCAGACGCAATAACATTACTACCACAAGCAAACCCATTTGTTGTTTTGATTTCTTTGTCTGGTTTCATTTTGTTGCTGGTCCAATCTAAAATAAACAATAGGTTTTTTAATATTTTACCGATTCCTATGTGGGTGTTAGCCCTCTCTATTCCTTTTGCTTATCTATTTGATTTTTTTAATGAGCATACCCTTTCATTCTTTGGAAAAAATTATACTGTTGGGCCTGATCTTTTGTTACAAATCCCTGATAATATAATAGATTCCATCGTGTTTCCTAATTTTGGTATGGTTAGAACGATAGAATTCTGGACCACTGTTTTTTCTCTTTTAATAATTACGAGTATTGAGTCTTTGGCTATTGCAAAAGCTGTCGATAAACTTGATCCATTTAAAAGAAAAACGGATTTAAACAAAGAGCTAACAGGTATCGGTTTGAGTACAGCAGTAGCAGGATTAATTGGTGGGCTGCCAATTATTGCTGTTATAATAAGAAGTACAATAAACATCCAGAATGGAGCAAAAACAAAATGGAGTAATCTTTACCAAGGAATCTTATTGATCTTTTTTATTGTTGTGCTAGGCCCCTTAATGCGACAAGTTCCTTTGTGTGCTTTTGCTATACTTCTGGTGTATACTGGTTTTAAGCTGGCTTCTCCAAGCGTTTTCAAACAGGTGTATTCTAAAGGAACGGAACAGCTTGTCTTTTTTCTCGCAACCATGATTATTACTGTTTATACAAACCTTCTTGTTGGTTTATTTGGCGGGTTGGTTTTGGTTTTAATTAGTCATCTTTTATTGGCGAGAGTACCTTTTCGTCAATTTTTTAAAATGGTATTTAACTCGGGTTCAGATTTGATTTCAAATCAAGACGGCTCCTATCAATTAAAAATTAAAGGTGTTGCAAACTTTTTAGGAATATTAAAAATCAACAAACTCGTAACAAAAATTCCTCCTAGTAAGAATGTAATTATCGAAATGTCCGAAACGCGTTTGGTAGGGATTACTTTTATGGATTATATCGTCGATTTTTTGAGGGCTCAAAAAAGTTCGGGTGGTCAGGTTTCAATCGTTGGGCTAGACTCTCATGTTTCCTTTTGTAATCACAACAGGGCTTTAAAAATAGCCCTTAATAACACTCCAAAAAAACTATCTCCCAGACAGCTTCGCCTTCAGAACATAGCAAACACAGAGGGTTACAAATATAATTACTCTGTAGATTGGGACACCACGTATCTTAAAAAGTTCCATTTTTTTGAAATAAGGCCTATTGAGCGTAAGTCAAATTGTCTTGAAGGAGTTTTTAATGATTTTAATGTCTCATGGGAAATAGCAGATGTAACATTCAATGACGGTGCTGCATTTTCGGCAGAGACTTTTTACACCACAGTAATGGCCTTAAAAATTAACAAAAAGATGCCTATTTTCTCCATGGAAAAAGAAGGGCTTTTTGAGAAAATTTTTGACAAGGTAATTGCTTTTGCAGGCCACAAAGATATAGACTTTGAAATGTATCCTAATTTTTCAAGTAAGTTTCTTATCACTGGCCGTGATGAATCTGAAATTCGCGCTTTCTTTACTGATGAGATCATTTCTTTCTTTGAAAACAGGCAAATTTACCATATTGAAAGTAACGGAAACGGACTCATAATTTTTAACAAAATAAAATTAGCAAGAACAGATGAAACCATGGCGTTAATTAAATACAGTCAAGAATTGACAAAACTCTTGTTGAAATAGAATGAAGTTACACGTCGTTGAAGCAGGAAATTTTAAGTTGGACGGAGGCGCTATGTTTGGGGTTGTTCCCAAAGTATTGTGGGAGCGAACTAATCCAGCGGACGAAAACAATCAAATCGAAATGGCTTGTCGTTGCCTGCTTGTAGAACATGACAGCCGTTTGATTTTGATTGACACAGGAATGGGTGAAAAACAAAGTGAAAAATTCTTTAGTCACTACCACAGATGGGGATACCATACATTAGAGGGTTCGCTTAATAAAGCGGGCTTTGCCATAGATCAAATCACAGATGTGTTTTTAACACACCTTCACTTTGATCACTGTGGAGGGGCGGTTCGTTATACCGACCAAGGAACGCTCGTTCCTACTTTTCCAAACGCCTCTTTTTGGGTACACAAAGAACATTGGTTGTGGGCAACCACTCCCAATGTAAGAGAAAAAGCTTCTTTTCTCCCAGAAAACATACTCCCTTTAGAAAAAAGTGGGCAGCTTCAATTTATCGAGGGCTCCGGGCCTTTATTGGAAAAGACCCCTTTTCCTTTTTCTATTCTTTTGGTGGACGGACATACAGAAAAACAGATGCTACCTATTATCGACTACCGAGGAAGTCGGTTGGTTTTTTGTGCAGACTTAATTCCCACCGCAGGACATCTTCCCATTCCTTATGTGATGGGGTATGATACCCGCCCTTTATTAACGCTAGACGAAAAATCAGCTTTTTTAAAAGAAGCTGAAGAAAATGATGTTCTTTTGTTTCTTGAACACGATCCTAATCACGAGATCATATCTCTTAAAAAAACAGAAAAAGGGGTGCGAATGAAAGCCTCTTATCGTTTGGATTCTTATTTTAGTGTTTCTTAAAAACAGTTATCATTTAAAACCTTTTTGCAATGCGGTTTATTCTCTTTTCTTTTTTATTCTTTTTGTCTTTTGTTCATGTACAGGCACAATACTGGCAACAAGCTGTAGACTACACTATGGATGTGGAATTGGATCCTGAAAGTGCGAATTATTTTGGGTCCCAAACTTTGGTTTATACAAACAATTCTCCGGAAACGCTAC
>Ga0075480_10003365_pt1 | contig 10237 bp, 6 predicted proteins | sample DEB08_DNA_7_FD_81590 | JGI IMG/M metagenome (GOLD analysis project Ga0075480, IMG submission 81590) | Aqueous microbial communities from the Delaware River and Bay under freshwater to marine salinity gradient to study organic matter... | ecosystem: Environmental > Aquatic > Marine > Coastal ...
AGATATTTTGGAAGGTAAAAATGATTTTGCTAAAATTCTAAAATCTTCTAAAAAACCAATGATTATAATTGGTGAGGAAATTTTAAATGGCAAATTAGGTCAAAATATTCTATCTCTCTCTAAAGAAATTGCTAAAAAATATAATTTTATTAGCGATGAATGGAATGGTTTTAATATTTTACATGACAATGCTAGTTTGACTGGTGCTTTAGATCTGGGATTTATCTCAAATAATGCCAAAATTCATAAAAAGAATATTTTAGAGAATTGTAAAAAAGGTAAGATTAAAGCCTTATATTTAATGGCTGAAGATAATATTGATTTTTCTGATTTATCAGAAACTTTTATAATTTATCAGGGTGCTTTTGGTGAAAATGGTGCTCAAAATGCTGATATTATAATCCCCGCACCTTCATTTGCTGAAAAAGAGAATCTTTTTGTTAATATTGAGGGTCGTATTCAGCAATCAAATCCAGCAATTTTTGCTATTGATGGGGTTGAGAATGAAGAGGTTATCATATCAGAATTAGCTGCTAAATTAGGGTTTAATATTGGTTTTAATGACAATTCGTCTTTAAAAAAGATTTTGCTAACCCAAAATCCAAATTTTGCTAATATTGATAAAGTTTTTGCTAATAATTGGCAAGAAAATGAGAATTTCAATTTAGAAGATATTAAAGATGCTAAAATTTCAGTTCAAAAAGATAATTTCTTTACTTCTAATATAGTTGCTAGAAATTCTAAAATATTATCTGATTGTAATAAATCTAGATAAGGTTGTATTTGTTATTTTATAGAGATTGTTGCAATCATAAATATGAAAAATATCATCATAGGAATTGATGAAGTTGGTAGAGGGTCATTGGCTGGGCCAGTTGTAGCATGCGCTGCTCTTTTTACTAATGTTATTGATCTTAATATCCTTAATGATTCCAAAAAATTAACTTCAAAAAAAAGGCAGGAAATTTTACAAAAAACTCAAAATAAAATAAAATATGAAATTGCCGTAATTTGGCAAGACAAGATTGATAAAATAAATATCTTAAATGCCACAAAATTAGCTATGAAAAATGCCTGTGAAAATTTAATTTCTAATCATCAATATCAAATATCAGAAATCTTAATTGATGGTAATTTTATACCCAATTTAAATATTAATCCTAATATCAAAATTCAATCTATCATCAAAGGTGATCAAAAAATTCCTGAAATTATGGCAGCATCAATAATTGCTAAAGAATATCGTGATGACTTGATGATCAAATTATCTCAAAGATTTAATCAATATGATTGGCATAAAAATATGGGATATGGTACTAAATTTCACCGAGAAAAGATTCAGGAAATTGGTATTTGTAAATATCACAGGAAATCATTTGTTAAAAATATTGCAAAATAGTAAAATATCTCCATAATAATTATACCAAAACTCATCTTAAAATAAACAATATATCAGATAAAAAGATGAAGATAGATTGTTTAATTTTACATAATTTTTAAGATGAATTTTGGTATAATAACTCTGCCCAAGAGGTAGCCAAATCAATCTTTGATTGCTTTGGGGGGGGGGTCGTATGCAACGCATACCATATTATAAATTTAAAATTATGTTAATCGCTATTCCAAAAGAAATAAAAAATCATGAATATCGCGTTGGAGCAACTCCATCTGGTGTAAGAGAAATGATTTTGGCGGGCAATCAAGTCCTAATTGAAGATAATGCTGGTAACGGTGTTGGTTTTAGTAATCAGGAATATTTAAATGCAGGTGCTAAAATTGCCAAAAATGCTGCCGAAATTTATAGCGCAGCCGACATGATTCTTAAAGTTAAAGAGCCGCAAATGTCGGAATGTAAAATGATCAAAGAGGATCAAATTATTTTTTCTTATTTACATTTAGCGGCCGAACCCGAATTAACTAAAATGCTAATTCGATCTAAATCCATTGCTATTGCTTTTGAAACAGTAACTGCCAATGATGGAAGCTTACCTCTTTTAGCGCCAATGAGTGAAGTTGCTGGTAAATTATCAGTGCAATCAGGTGCTAAAGCGCTTGAAAAAGCTAATGGTGGTAGAGGGGTTTTACTTGGTGGCGTTCCTGGAACTTCTAAGGCTAAAGTTACAATAATTGGTGGTGGTGTTGCTGGTACAAATGCAGCAAAAGTTGCAATTGGTATGGGTGCCGATGTTACAATTTTAGATAAATCATTAGCAAGAATTCGTTATTTATCCGATATTTTTGGCAATAAATGTAATATTTTATATGCTAATATCGCAACTATTGAAAAACATATTATTAAATCTGAATTGGTCATTGGCGCTGTTTTAATACCTGGAGCTGCTGCACCAAAATTAGTCACAAGGGAAATGGTTTCAAAAATGCTCAAGGGTTCAGTTTTGGTTGATATTTCTATTGATCAGGGTGGGTGTTTTGAAACTTCAAAACCAACGAGCCACAGTGATCCAATTTATGATATTGATGGCGTGATACATTATTGCGTTACAAATATGCCTGGCGCAGTCGCAAGAACATCGACAGAAGCATTAGAAAATGCCACCTTACCTTTTACTTTAGAAATTGCAGCAAAAGGTTATAAAAAAGCTATTAATGATAATAGCCACTTAAAAAATGGTGTTAATGTCATGAATGGTAAAGTAACTTATAAAGCTGTTTCTGATGCTCTTGGCTATGAATATTGCAATATTTAAGACAATTATCATCAAAAGATTATACCATTTCCAATCTTTAATAGTAGATATAACGAAATATGTTAATAGGGCGTAAGGATTTTTGATGATTTAAGGTTAAAAAGATGAAACTAGATTATTCAATTTTACATATTTTAAGATGAGATTTGGTATTACGCATTAAACTAAAATATTTAATTTTTTAGATGACAAAATTTAAATCACAATTTTTACAAATTTTACAAAATCGTAATTTTATTAATCAATCAACTGATATTAAAAATCTAGATCAAAAATTATTAGAAAATAAAATTACAGCCTATATTGGTTTTGATTGCACAGCAAAATCGCTTCATATTGGTAGTTTAATCCAGATTATGATGTTGCGTCTTTTGCAACAAAATGGTCATCAGCCAATTATTTTATTGGGTGGTGGTACTAGTAAAATTGGCGATCCATCAGGAAAGGATAAGGCCAGGAAAATCTTAACTTCTGAAGATATCAATTCTAATATGGAGGGAATTAAAAAATCTTTAGAAAAATTTGATCTATCAAAATCTGATCCATCCTTGCCAAAATTTAAATTTATAAATAATGAAGATTGGTTAAATAATTTAAATTATATCGAATTTTTACGAGATATTGGTTATCAATTTTCTATTAATAAAATGTTAACTTTTGAATCTGTTAAAAATCGCCTTGATCGTGAACAAAATCTTAGTTTTTTAGAGTTTAATTATTTAATTTTACAATCTTATGATTTTTTAGAATTAAACAAAAGATTTGGCTGTAATTTGCAAATTGGTGGTTCAGATCAATGGGGAAATATTGTTAGTGGGGTTGATTTAATTAGGAGAATCAATTCGCAAAATGGTAAAAATGATGATATTTTTGGCTTAACTTCTCCACTTTTATTAAATTCAGAAGGTAAAAAAATGGGCAAAACTGCAGATGGCGCTGTTTGGCTCAATGAAGATATGTTAGATCCTTTCGAATATTTTCAATATTTTAGAAATGTTAAGGATCAGGATGTAATTTCTCTTTTATTTTATTTCACTGAAATTTCTGAAGATCAAATTCTACAATATCAAAAATTAGAAGGGCAGGAATTAAATAAGATAAAGGAAATATTAGCTTTTGAAGCAACCAAAATTTGCCATGGTGAAAATATTGCTAATGAATGTTTGGAAAAATCTAAGGAAATTTTCCAAAATAAAAATCAATCTGCTTTTAAAGAAATTAAGATAGAAGCAAATTCTAAATTAATTGATGCCATGATTTTATCTCAATCGGTACCATCAAAATCTCAAGCTAGAAAATTAATTATATCAGAAGCGGTTAAAATTAATGGAGAAAAAATTTTGGATGAGAATCGTATTTTGAATGATCAAGATAGTTTTTCAGTTGGAAAAAAGAAATTTTTTAGGGTTGTTATTATTTAACACCAAAGCTCATCTTAAAATAAATAATATATCAAAATATTTTGTTATATCTGCTATTAAAATAAATTAACTATTATTTAAATTAGCAATAATATTATCAAATAAATCAAATAGGCTTTCGGACTCATTAACTGTAAATGGTAATATTAATGTAGCTATTCCAGATTTACTACTCAACCAATTACTAGCCTCTTCTTGCTCGTGGCTTGCTCTAATAATAAATCTAATCTTCTCTTTTTTAGTTAAATCTAAAATATTTTTTAAATGTCTTATTGTAGGATTAATTCCTTCTTTTGGTTCTAAGTGAGCTATTTCATTTATTTTTAACCATTGGAACAAATAGCTAAATGATTTATGATGGGCGATAATATTAATATTTTGTAATTTTTTCGCTTCTTTTTGCCACTTTTTCATTGATTTTTGCCATCTTTTTAAGAATTTATCATAATTATTTTGATATATATTGTTATTCTTAATATCAATTTTTTGTAATCTTTCCTTAATAATTTTAGCAATTATTAAAATATTATTTGGATTAAGATGGGTATGAGGATTGCCATATGGGTGCAAATCACCTAATGAACGATCAAGTTTTGTTGGCTTTTGTATTGTTTTCACATAATCAGCAACCATAATATTGCCAATGGCATTTTTTTGTAAGTCAGATTTGGCTTTTTCTAATAAAATTGGTAGCCAGCCAATTTCCAATTCTGCACCAGAGCAAATTAATAGATCAGCTCTTCTTATTTTGGCAATTAGACTGGGTTTAGCACGAATATGATGAGGATCTTGCTTGGAATTTGTTGCCGAAAATATAATAGCATTATCTGTTGCGATTTCCTGTGCTAGAGCCTTCCATTCTGGTTCACAGGTAAAAATGTTAATTTTAGCATTTGCCTGCGATAATAAGGTAAAAGATAAAAAGATGGTATAAATAAGGATCTTATACCATTTCCTATTTAAAAATGGACAATATAGCAAAATATTTTTATCTGATATTGGCAAAAAGGCTCGATCCTTATTAACATAATAGTCTTGTTTTCCATCTATTTTGATAGCAAAATATTTTGAAGAATTATCCAATTTTAAATAAAAATTGGTATTAATTTTATTTAACATAGGATTTGTTTAATAAAAAATGATCCAATAAAACACATCCCATCATTGCTTCTCCAATTGGTACCGCTCTAATACCAACGCATGGATCATGCCTTCCTTTGGTAATTAAATTGGTATTATTGCCAAATTTATCGATTGTTTGTTTTTCTTTTAATATTGAGCTGGTTGGTTTGACAGCAAATCTTACTACAATATCTTGACCAGATGAAATACCACCTAAAATACCGCCAGAATTGTTGCTAGAAAAATTAATATTTCCATCAGAAGAGAAAATTTCGTCCGAAACTTCACTACCTTTTTTACTAGCAATATCAAAACCAGAGCCAATTTCAACTGCTTTTACAGCATTAATACTCATCATTGCGGCGGCAAGAGATGTATCTAGTTTATTATAGATTGGCTCACCCAAGCCGACAGGGACATTTTTTGCTACAATTTCAATTATTGCACCAACTGAATCGCCATCTTTTCGTATTTTTGTTAAATAATCTTCTAATTCTGTAATTTGATTAATATTAGGGCAAAAAAAAGGATTTTGATTAATTTGATTATATTCAATATTACTTGAGTCAATTTTTATAGATCCAATTTGAGAAATATAACCAGTAATTTCAATATTATATTGCTTAAGAATTTTTTTAGCAATTGCACCAGCTGCAACCCTAACCGCCGTCTCTCGGGCTGAAGATCTACCTCCGCCGCGATAATCTCTAATACCGTATTTTTTGAAATAAGTATAATCAGCGTGAGAAGGGCGGAATTTATCCTTAATTTCAGAATAATCTTTTGATCTTTGATCCTGGTTCTCAATTACAAGCGCAATTGGTGTGCCAGTTGTTTTTCCTTCAAAAACACCAGATAAAATTTTTACTTGATCAGGCTCATTCCTTTGAGTTACAAATTTTGAAGTTCCTGGTCGACGGCGATCTAAATCTTTTTGAATATCTAGCTCAGAAATATCAATCAATGGTGGGCAACCATCAACTACACATCCAATTGCCGGACCATGAGATTCTCCAAAAGATGTAAAGCTGAATAATTTCCCAAATTTATTACTCATTTTTTAACATTTTCTTTAAAAATTTTCCAGTAACTGAATTTGGATTGGAAGCCACATCTTCTGGCGTACCTTCTGCCACAATATAGCCTCCTTTTTCACCGCCGCAAGGTCCAATGTCAATGACCCAATCTGATGTTTTGATAATATCCAAATTATGTTCTATTACAATAATACTATTGCCATTATCAACTAATTTATGAAGCGATCTAAGTAATTTATTAATATCTTCAAAATGTAAACCAGTTGTTGGCTCATCAAGAATATAAAGAGTTTTACCTGTCGCTTTCTTACTTAACTCCTTAGCTAATTTAATTCTTTGAGCCTCTCCACCAGAAAGTGTAGTTGCTGATTGACCAATTTTGATATAATTTAAACCAACATCACAAAGAGCTTTGAATTTTTCATGAATATGAGGCATGTTTTTAAAGAAATCCTTAGCTTCTTCAGCTGTCATTTCTAAAATATCAGCAATAGTTTTATCCTTATATTTAATTTCTAAAGTTTCCTTATTATAACGATGACCCTTGCAAACGTCACAAGTAACATAGATATCCGGTAAGAAATGCATCTCAATTTTAATCAGACCATCGCCTTGGCAATTTTCGCATCTACCACCCTTAACATTAAAAGAGAATCTTCCGGACTTGTAACCTCTAGCACGAGCTTCTGGTAAATTTGTAAAAAATTCTCTAATTGGTGTAAAAGCATTGATATAGGTGCAAGGATTTGATCTTGGAGTACGACCAATTGAAGATTGATCAATTTGAATTATTTTGTCAATATGGGCAAATCCTTCAATTGATTTATAGGGTCCTGCAATAGATTTGGCGTTATTAACCAATCGATGCAAAGCCTTATAAAGAGTATGAATAACTAGGCTTGACTTACCACCGCCAGAAATTCCACTTACGGAACAAAACACACCTAAAGGAAATTTTGCAGTGATATTTTTAAGATTATTAGCTACGCAATCATGAATAGTTATCATATGTTTTTGACTTACTATTCTTCTTTCTTTTGGTACGGCTATTTCTTTTTTACCACTTAAATATTGCCCAGTTATACTATTATCGTCATTGATAACTTCTTCTGCTGTACCTTTAGAAATAATTTGTCCACCATGAATTCCTGCTCCTGGACCAACATCAATTAAATAATCTGATTCACGCATCATATCTTCATCATGCTCTACAACTAGAACAGAATTTCCAATATCACGCAAATTTTTTAAAGTGGAGATTAATTTATTATTGTCCGATTGATGCAAACCAATTGAAGGTTCGTCTAAAACATAAATTACACCCGAAAGTCCTGACCCAATTTGCGATGCTAAGCGAATTCTTTGCGCTTCACCACCAGACAAGGTGCCAGCCTTACGATTCAGAGTTAAATATTCTAAACCAACATTTTTAAGAAAACCTAATCTTTTATTAATTTCTTTAATAATTCTATAAGAAATTTTAACCTCAGTTTCATCCAGATTATCTTGTAATTTTTCTAGCCACTCTATGGCTTTTACAACAGAAAATGCCGATAATTGGGCAATATTTAGGCCATTAACTTTGACTGATAACGCTTCTTCATTTAATCTAGTACCATTACATACATGGCAAGTTGTTAAATCTTGATATTTAGCAAAATTTTCTTTAAGGGATGAATTGCTAGAGTCATTATATTGAAATTTTAGATAATTAATAACACCCTCAAATTCATGCTTTACATTGTAAGTTCTAAAACCATCTTGATATTTCATCTCAATTTCACCTTCAATACCATAAAAAATAATTTTTCTAGCTTCTTCATTTAAATCTTTGAAGGGTGTATCAAGAGCAAAATCATATTTTTCTCCAAGTGCTGATAAAATCTGTCCAAAATGCTTAGCTTCCGATCCTTGCCAAACAGAAATCGCGCCTTCTTGTAGAGATAAATTTTCATCAGGAACTACCAATTCTTCTGAAAAGAAAAATTCCGTTCCAAGACCATCACAAGCCTCGCAGGCGCCATAATGGCTATTAAATGAGAATAATCTTGGCTCAATTTCGGCAATGGTAAATCCTGATTCAGGACAAGAGAATTTTTCAGAAAAAGTTATGATATCTTTCTTTTTATATTTATTATAATCTTCGGGTACGGCAACAATTTCAACAAAAATTATACCATCAGATAATTTGAGTGCAGTTTCAACAGAATCAGCAATTCTATTGCCCAAATTTTGTGACATGACAATTCTGTCTACGACAACCTCAATATCATGTTTTTTGGTTTTTTCTAATTTTGGAATTGGTTCATTTAATTTGTAAATTTTACCATTAATCTTAATTCTAGCAAAACCTTGTTTTTTAACATTTATAATTTCTCTTCTAAATTCGCCCTTTTGACCTCTAGCAATTGGTGCTAGAATATATAATTTAGTGCCATTAGGCAATTCTTTAATCTGCTCAACCATTTGAGAAGAAGACTGGTTAGAAATAGGGAGGCCAGTTTCAGGAGAGTGAGGTATGCCAATTTTAGCGAATAATAATCTCATATAATCATAAATCTCAGTAACTGTTGCAACTGTTGATCTTGGATTACGAGATGTAGTTTTTTGGCTAATAGCAATTGCTGGAGAAAGTCCAGAAATAGATTCTACATCTGGCTTACTTTGCATATTCAAAAATTGTCTAGCATAAACTGAAAGACTTTCAATATATCTTCTTTGAGCTTCGGAATAAATGGTATCAAAAACCAATGATGATTTACCTGAACCACTAAGACCAGTAACAACAACTAATTGATTTTTAGGAATATCAATCGAAACATTTTTTAAATTATGCTCTTTAGCATTAGTAACTTTTATTAATTTTTCCTCCATATATTTGCGTCTGATTTTGTTAAGGAATATCCAAAATACCAAAAAGATCAATTTTGGTAAATAATATTTTAGTTTTTAGATTTTCCTTAAGATAAAATAAATTTATTCGATATATTAGGCAGGTTGAAAATTTTTCCCGCTTAAATTTTGGAATGTTATAAAAACTTATAAGACAGGTATAACAAACGATCTTTTTACTGTCAAGGAGTTATACCAAAGCCCATCTTAAAATAAACAATATATCAAAATATTTTTATCTGATATTTGTAAAAAATGAGGGTAATATACCTATATTGCCCGAGGCTTTTGGCGAATATCAGATAAAAAGATTTTGATATATCTATAATTAAAGATTATTTATATTTTTGATTAATAATCAATTATAGTAACTATATCAACACGATTAATATCTTCTATCATTGTGGCGTAAACCTTATCATCCTTAATTTTACTTACCTTTCCAACTAAAATACCATATGGTAAAGAATCACCATCTCCTGAGGTAAAAATTCTATCACCCTTTTGCAAACCATGATTTTTATCCAAATATAAAATCTCCATTATTGGACTATTATTACCCATCAAAATACCACGATTCTTACTGCGCGAGGTAATAATTGGTATATTAGAATTAATATCTGTTGGTAATAAAATTCGAGATTTATTTTTGCCAATTTCTGATATTCTGCCAATCATAGCATATTTCCCAACCACAACTGAATCTTGTTTAATATTATTATTTGAACCTATGCCAATAAAAACAGAATCACTATAAGTTTTACTTGATCTTCCTATGATTCTTGATGATATATTATTGGAAGATCGAATGTTGACATAATTAATAAGATCTTTTAAATATTCATTTTCTTCTTTTATTTTTAAGGAGTCTAAAAATACTTTTTTTAATTTATAATTTTCAGCTTTTAATTTATCATTTTCAGCTTTGCTATTTAATAATTCTGTAAAATTATTACTAATATCAGAAATATAATTAAAAGGGTAAAAAATTATTTTGTTAATAGGTAAGGTAATATCAATAAAAAACATTGATATATTTTCCTTAAATTTATCATTA
>Ga0075480_10003369_pt1 | contig 10228 bp, 10 predicted proteins | sample DEB08_DNA_7_FD_81590 | JGI IMG/M metagenome (GOLD analysis project Ga0075480, IMG submission 81590) | Aqueous microbial communities from the Delaware River and Bay under freshwater to marine salinity gradient to study organic matter... | ecosystem: Environmental > Aquatic > Marine > Coastal ...
CGAGCGAGGAGCGGGATTTCACCGATCTTTGGATAGATCTCCTCCGCTCCCACGATCGCCGTCGGAATGATGGGAGAACCGGTTCGGACCGCGGCCGCCACGAATCCGCCTCGACCAAAACGCTGCAACTTGTATCGCTCGCGGAACGGTTTGCCGATCCCCTTGAAGCCTTCGGGCCACACGCCAACAAGTTCGCCATCGTTCAGCAGACGCTCTGCGTCGGGCATGCACGCCAGGGTGTGTCCGGCCTTGCGCGCCAACTCACCCACGAAAGGCAGCGAGAAGACCAGGTCCGCACCCAGCATCCGGAGACTGCGATGTGCCGGATGCTCATCCAATAACGCCAACTGCGTCATGACGGCATCGACGGCCACCGTGCCCGAGTGATTCGCCACGACAAGTGCGGCGCCATCATCGGGAATGTTCTCCAACCCACGGGTCTCCACCCGAAACCACGACTTGTAGAGCGGGCGCATGGGCGCCATGAGCACGGAGTCGAGCAACTCCGGATCGAATCCGAAGTCATCGACCGGATAGTCACCCGCGAGACGACGACGAATGAACTGTGCGACCGACGCCACTCGTTCGGTCAGTTCATCGGCGAACCCGGTGTCTGCAAACGCTGGATCGGACCGATCCGCAGCGGAATCCTTGCCTGTTCGGGAATCCGATCGGGTTCCCGACTCGGTGGAATCCTTCGCGCCACGCGTCCGCCGACCCGGCCGCGGACCGTCGGGATCGAAGGCGAGGATGCGCGCCTCCACCATCACACCACCTCCTGGTCGACCCGGATCTTCGCGTGCAGTGGGAGAAGGGGTTGCAGCCGGTGCCCCGCGATGAGGTCATCGAAGGCAGCCGGGGTGGGCCAGCGGGCGGTGAACCCGATGGCATCGGCAATCCGGGTGGTGTCGATGACGCGTCCATAGGTCAAGAACCTCACCTGCTCAGAGGAGAAGTCGGCGAGGCCGGCGCGCCCGAGGCTGCGACCTGCGATCCCGAGCAGGGAACGTGGCACCGCAACGGAGGGACGTCCCAGCCGTCGCACCGCCTGGGACAACATCACGATTCCCGGGCCGGCGACATTGAAGACACCGCTGATCCCCCGGTCGGGAGCGACCATGGTGACCATGCGCAAGGCTTCGAGACTGTCGTCCTCATGGACGAACTGCATGCGGGCATCGAAACCGAGCACCGTCGGAATCACCGGGAGGGAGAAATACGACGTCATCGCCGTGTCGATCTGCGGGCCAATGATGTTCGCAAAGCGCAGGATCGAGACGCTGACCTCTTCGCGTCGGCGAGCGAAGCCGCGAACGTATCCCTCGACCTCCATCGAGTCCTTGGCCCATCCAGACGTCGGCGGATGCTTGGGCGCGGTGTCTTCGGTAAACATCGCGGGATCGCGAGAACCAGCCCCGTAGACCGATGCGGTGGACTTCACGACAAGTCGCTGGACCGACTCCGACTTTTGGCAGGCGGCGAGCAACTGCATTGTGCCGATGACATTGATGTCCTTCATCGTCGCCCGACCACCAGCCTGCATCGGGGTCGCAATGACCCCCATATGCACGACCGTGTCCACCTCGGAGGCATCGATGATCTTGGCGATCACGGGATTGCGGATGTCGGCTCGGACGAACTCCGCCTCACCGAGTTCATGCCTCGGCGGAACCACATCGACGGCGATGACGCGATCAACGCCCTCGTGCTGGGCAAGGATGCGAGCCATCCGCCCACCGAGATGGCGGGCGGCTCCGGTCACAAGCACAACCCTGGCCATATGGTCAGGGTACGACGAATGGGGCGGGGAAGAGCAGGCTCCCCGGATCGGGACCTACTTCTTGTTGCGGCGCTGGACGCGGGTGCGCTTGAGCAACTTGCGGTGCTTCTTCTTGGCCATGCGCTTGCGGCGCTTCTTGACCACGGAGCCCATCGACTACCTCATTCGCTCGTTCTGCCCACACCGATCACGATGCGGCGCACTCATTGTCTGCAGCCCCGCCGTGCCCTTGTCAGGCTCCCACGGGTGCGCCGAGCCTACGTCACCGCACCGCGAGCAAACCCAGTGGGGCTCAGCCGGCCTCGAAGAAGGAGGACTGCAGGTAGTCCTGAACCGCCTGCTCAGGCACCCGGAAGGACCGTCCGACCCGGACCGCCGGTAGCTCTCCGGAGTGCACTAGTCGATAGACCGTCATCTTGGACACTCGCAGGGCAGTGGCCACCTCGGCCACGGTGAGGAAGCGGACATCAGCCATCGACGCGGGGGCCGACTCCGCGGAGCCGGGTCGCTGGGGGTTACCCGCCATATGGTCACTCTCCTTGCCTGGGGGCCGCCCGATCACGTCGTGGATCAGTCGTCCTCGTCCTCACTACCTGCGTGAGCGTAGTGGTCAGGGCCGGGTGACGCGCAGGCAATCCCTGAATCCGATCCCAAAAGGGCCCCGACCATTCGGCGGTCACCGGGCCCGCATCGTTCGGTTCGGCTCGACTAGAACCAGGGATCGGGATCGATGGTGAGGCCGTGGGCGGGGAATACCGCCGATCGCGTGGCGATCACTGCGGCGTCGACCGGATCATCCGGATCGAACCCCGAGTCGAAGGGTTTCGCCCAGGGTTCCCTGCCGTCGGTCATCCGTCCCGGTGCTGGACGACCCATCGTCTCCCGGACGAAGGCATCGAAGGACTCGGGCACGGCGGTACCGGGATCAATCGGCGCATCGGCAGCTTCGGCGATGAGATGCGCCCAGGCGCGAGGGACGACATCCACCCACTCATAGCCTCCCCCGCCGACGGCAATCCAACGACCATCGCAGTAGCGATGCGCCCACCGGTGGATGGCGAGGTAACTCGCCCGCTGACCGTCGATGGAAAGCGCCAGATGTGCGAGGGGGTCATCAGCGTGGGAGTCGCAGCCGTGCTGACTCACGATCATCTGCGGCGCGAACTTCTCCAAGACATCGGGCACCACGGCCTGGAAGGCACGCAACCACCCCTGGTCGCCTGTTCCCGCGGGCAGCGCGATGTTTACCGCACTCCCCTCCGCACCCGGGCCGCCTGATTCACTCGGAAATCCCGTGCCGGGAAACAGCGATTGGGGACTTTCGTGGATTGAGACGGTCATCACCCGCGGATCGTCGTAGAACATCGCCTGAACTCCATCGCCGTGATGCACATCGACGTCGATATAGGCGATGCGCTCCACGCCCTGCTCCAGCAGCCAGGCGATCGCGACTCCGATGTCGTTGTAAATACAAAAGCCCGAGGCGGCCCCGGGCATCGCGTGGTGTAGCCCGCCAGCGATGTTCACCGCATGCCGAGTGCGTCCGGCGTGAACCGCACGAGCCGCCGCCAGCGTCGCCCCCGCCACATGCATCGACGCCTCATGCATGCCCGCGAAGACGGGGTCGTCGGCGGTGCCGAGCCCCCGGGCAAGGTCGATCTGGGTGGGATCGGCCGACGCGCGCCGGACAGCCTCGATGTAGTCGGGGTCGTGAACTCGGCGGATGTCCTCGAGGGTCGCCAGTTCCACCGGAGAAAGCACATGAACTCCTGGTGCCGCAAGCACTCCAAGATCCCGGGTGAGCCGCATCGCCAGTTGCACTCGAATCGGTGCGAGCGGATGGCCAGGACCGAAATCGTAGGAACGCAGGTCCTCGTCCCAGACCACGGTCACCGACTCACCCATGCGGCGTCAGGCCTCCCGCCCCAGTTCAGCTCCGCGATCACGAGCCGCACGCGTCGCTGCTGCGATGAGTGGCGCCCAGCCTTGGTCCGGATCGCCACCACCGGTGAGGACCGCGAGCGCAGCCTGGGTCGTTCCTCCCGGGGAGGTCACCCGACGCCGAAGCTCTGCGGGATCGACATCGCTTCCTCGCGCCAACAGGGCTGCACCCGCCACCGTCTGCAGCACGAGTAGCCGCGCGACTTCGGGATCCAGACCGAGTTCGATTCCCGCCGCCTCGAGGGACTCCATGAAGGCGAAGACATAGGCAGGCCCGCTGCCCGAGATTGCCGTCACGGCATCCTGCAGCCGCTCGTCGACCTGAGCGGTCGCGCCGAGCACCGACAGGATGCCCCGCACTCGTTCGACCGTCGCCGGATCTGCCGTGACGCCAGCGGAGATGACCGTCATCCCCTCCCCGATCACTGCGGGGGTATTCGGCATCGCCCGAAGGCAGGTGACCTCCTGACCCACATAGGACTGCAGATCATCCGTGGAGATTCCGGCGGCAAGGGAGATCAGCGCCGCGCCCGCTTCGATGTGGGGGCCGATCGCGCCGAGGGCTTGCCGCGCATCCTGAGGCTTCACCGCCAGCAGGACCGTGTCGGCGCCGCCAACGGCCTCCGCCGGGTCTGCAGAGGTGACCCCGTAGGTCTGGCGAACCTGCTGCTCACGTTCGGCGACCTTCTCGGCGATCACGATGCGATCGGCGGGGATGCCCGCCCGTATCAGTCCAGCGACGAACGTCTCACCCATCACACCTGCGCCAATGACGGCGATCGTCGAACCGTGCTGTTCCGCTGAAGACATCCGGGTCACTCACCTTCCGATCGAGGCGCGGCGAGGGGGACACGCGGATCAAGTAGGGACTGGATGACCGGCCCCACCATCCGCACCACATGCTCGTCTGAGGCCGATGCAAGAGGTTCGATGCGCACCGCATACCGACCGGTGGCAATCCCGATGAGGTACGACGAGATGAGCGCACCCCGCATCCGGGCATCGGGAACGCCCACCGCAGCCACGATTCGGTCGATGATCGTGGACTCGACATATTCCTGAAGCGCGCGCGTGGAGGAGTAGGCCGTTCCCCCGGCCCGCATCATCGCCAGGAGATCCGCCCGCGTCTGCGGATCATCGAGGGTGGTGAGCATGAAGCGCACGAGGCGGTCACCGAGGCCTTCGATCCCGGGAGCGAGAAGGGCGGGCACGGCGGAAGCGGGATCCGTGGGGAGGCGAACCGCTGCGGCGAAGAGATCGCCCTTGTTCTGGTAATACCGACGAGCCACCTCGGGCGCCACTCCGGCAGCAGCGGCAACGCCCTTCATCGTGGTGCGGGCGTATCCAGAGGAGGCGAAGAGTGCCCGTGCTGCATCAACCAGGGCGGACCGTGCGTCGGCATCGGGGGAGACGTTGGGGTCTTCCGTGTCACCCGCGGGCTGATCTGCGTCGGGCATGACCCCACCCTAGCCCGGCCCAGCCAGCTGTCGATCAGCCAGCGGAACGCGAGAGGTGCTGGCGAGCGAAGGCGAGCGCTTCAGCCAGATCCGCCTCTCGTTCGATGCGGGATCCCGCTCGCCGAGTGGTGACCTCGACGACGACCGTGCCGTCGAATGACGCGTCACGCAGGTGCTGCAGCACCTCGGCGCAGGGCTGCGAGCCGCGGCCGGGGACCAGATGCTCATCGCGCGCAGAGCCGCTGCCGTCGGCCAGATGCAGATGCCGCAATCTCGAGTCGAGATCGCTCACCATCTGCAGCGCGTCGGTCCCCGACACGGCGGTGTGGGACAGATCGACCACGGTGTGCGCGTAGTCCTCATCCCGGATGTCCCAACCGGGGGAATAGGCCGCGATCTCCCGCGACCGAGCCCGCCAGGGATACATGTTCTCCACGGCGAATTCGACGTCGGTCACGTCACGCATCCGAGCCAGCCCGGCGACGAACTCGCGCGCGTATTCGCGCTGCCAACGGAAGGGTGGATGCACAACGACAGTCCGCGCACCGAGTTCTTCGGCTGCGGCGCGAGCACGCACGAGCTTGCCCCACGGATCGGTCCCCCACACTCGCTGGGTGACCAATAGGCAGGGCGCATGCAGCGCCAGAATCGGCACACCGAAGTGATCACTGAGACGCCGCAGCGCTGCCGGGTCCTGGCTGACTGAGTCGGTCATCACCATGACCTCCACCCCGTCGTAACCGAGGCGAGCTGCGATTTCGAAGGCCGAAGCAGTCGACTCTGGATACACCGACGATGTCGACAGGGCGACCGCGGGAGTCCCCGTGTCGCGAGCCATGGTCACGCTCGACGCCAACGATCGGTGATGACCGTCGCCACCCAGACCAGCACGACTCCAATGAGTCCGGAGACTGCAGCCAGAGTGAGGCCGGGGCCCAAGGGGATGGTGAGCGCAAAGAAATTCGCCGAGAACGGCACAAGCAGCACAGCGAGGAAGAGCACCACCATGAGCAGCACGATTCCCACACGCAGCAGGTTCAACGGACGAGCTGACTGGGCGAGAACGGCTGTGGTGACGATGAACAGGGTGACGGTTGCGGCGGTCCGTGCATCCTCGATGCTGGAGCCGCTCCGAAGTTCAAGGAGATACGTCGCCAGGGAGGTGCCCGCACAGATCAACCCTGCCGGGATGGTGAAGAGCAACACACGCTTGAGGAATCCGGGACGGAAACGCTCCGTGTTCGGCATCAAAGCCAGGAAGAATCCGGGGATGCCGATCGTCAGGGCCGAGATCAGCGTGTAGTGGCGCGGAAGGAATGGGAACTCCAGGGTGGAGATGCCGAAGATGATCGCCGTGAACACGCTCAGGCCGACAATGAGGGATGTCGCCGAGGCGTAGAAGGTCTTGGTGAGGAAGACATCGGAGACTCGCTCGATATTGCCCAGCACTCGACGTCCCTCGGCCACGACACTGGGCATGACGGAGAACTTGTTCGTGAGCAACACGATCTGGGCGACAGCACGCGTGGCCGCCGAGCCTGAACCCATCGCGATGCCCAGATCGGCATGCTTGAGCGCGAGCACGTCGTTGACACCATCACCGGTCATCGCCACAGTTCGCTTCTTCAGATGCAGCGCATCAACCATCGCCTGCTTCTGCGTCGGCGTCACCCGCCCGAACACACTGTGGTCATCCATCGGACCAGCGAGCTCCTCTGGGTCCTCAGACAACTCCCTCGCGTCGATCGGGTCATCGGCACCGGGGACACCCGCGCGCTCCGCGATGGCACCGACGGTCGCCGCGTTGTCTCCGGAGATGACCTTCACCGAGACGCCCTGGTCGAGGAAGTAGCCGATCGTGTCCGCGGCATCCGGGCGCAGCACCTGATCGATGATGACAAGCGCGATCGGTTCGATGGTTCCCGCACCGGTGTCCGCCGAGGGGCGAGAGCCTCCCGATGATGCCGCCAACAGCAGGACGCGTGCACCCTGAGCGGAGTGTTGATCCGCTTGGGCGAGAACGCCAGCATGGGTGTCCCCGAGCAGGACCTCGGGAGCACCGAGCAGGAAGGTGCCGTGGTCGGCGAAGGTCGCCGACGACCACTTGCGGGCACTGGAGAAGGGGATGCTGTCGGTCTGCGCCCAGCCTGCGGGAAACGGGTAGGCAGTGGCCACTGCCTGCAGGGTCGGGTTGGGTGACTCCTCGGCAGCTCCCATCGCACCCAGTGCAGCATCGACCTCGTGCTGGTCGCCGGGCACTCCCGAGGCGTTGCGGAGCGAGATCACCTCGCGCACCTGCATTCCCGGTTGAGTGAGGGTGCCGGTCTTATCAGCACAGACGGTGTCGACTCGGGCGAGGACCTCGACGGCGGGAAGTTCCTGAACGAGCACCTTCTTCTGGGCGAGGCGGATGACCGAGACAGCCATGGCGATGCTGGTCAGCAGCACCAGCCCTTCGGGCACCATGGTGACGACGCCCGCGATCGTCCCGCGGATCGCATCAGGAAGCGACTGATCGGCGCGCAACTGGCTCCACAGCAGCAGACCGCCGACAGGCAGCAGGAGAATCGAGGCGAGTCGGATGAAGGTGTTGATCGCATCGCGCAATTCCGAGCGGGTGAGCGAGAACTTCCGAGCCTGTGCGGTGAGGCCGGCCGCAAAGGAATCCTTGCCGACCTTGGTCGCGCGATAGGCACCTGATCCCGCCACGACGAAAGATCCGGACATCGCCTGATCCCCGGGCGCCTTGTCGACCGGGTCGGCCTCACCGGTCAGCAGGCTCTCGTCGATCTCGAGCCCTTCGGAGACAAGAACGTCACCGTCGACGACGAGTTGATCACCGGGTCGCACCAGAACGATGTCGTCGAGCACGACTTCCCGGGGGCGCACCTCGACATCGGCTCCATTGCGACGCACCAGGATCTTCGCCTCGGAGATGACCGATAGCTTCGCCAGCGTCCGGCTCGCGCGATATTCCTGGATGATTCCGATCAGTGTGTTGATGACGATGACAAATCCGAACAACGCATCCTGAAAGGGCGCCACGATCAGCATCACGATCCACATGGATCCGATCAGGGCGTTGAAGTAGGTCAGCGTGTTCGACCGGATGATGCTGGCCAGGCTGCGGCTGTGCGCATCGGGGGCGTCATTGAACTCCCCGCGGGCAACACGCTCTGCGACCTCCGCGTCTGTCAAGCCCGCCGGAAGGGTGTTCTCGCGCACCCCAGACCCGAAGGTGTCGCTCATGGCTCGAGGCCATCGAGTCGTCGAAGGATGACCCCTTCTCGCAACGCCCACGGCCCGATATCGAAGGCGTCACAGGACAGCAGATCCATCACCGACTCCGCCACGATCGCCCCGGCGACCAATTGGGGCGCGCGAGCATCCGAGACCCCGGGCAGGCGGGCTCGCTCGGCCGACGTCATCGCGGCCAACTTCGGTACCCAAGTCGCCAGATCATCCCGGGTCAGCACCCGTCGGACATGAGGACCCTCGGTGGAGGGAGCCGCCCCGGTGATACGCGCCAGCTGACGCATCGTTTTCGATGTCGCGACGGCGAGGCGAGGTTCGCCCGCTCGCATCAGGCGACCGGCGACGTCAGCGATTTGCGCACGCACATGCCGTCGCAATTCTCGGATCTGCTCCGCCTCGGGCGGATCGCTGCGGCAGAAGTCGCGCGTGAGCCGTCCTGCACCCAACGGGAGGGACACGGCGACATCAGGCTCCTCATCGGCGCCCGTGGCGATCTCCAGGGATCCCCCACCGATATCGACGACCATGATGCGCCCGGCTGACCAGCCGAACCAGCGCCGAACCGCGAGAAAAGTCAGCCGTGCTTCCTCTTCGCCGCTCAGCGGCGTCACGGTCACGCCGGTTCGTTCCTGGACGGTCTGCAACACCTCCGCGCCATTGGGCGCGTCCCGGATCGCAGAGGTCGCGAAGGCCAACATCTCGGTGACCCCGAGATCCTCGGCCACCTCGAGGGATCGGTGGACGTAGCCGACCAGCGAATCCACCGCGACGGAATCGATGCACCCTCGCTCATCGAGGTGCTCGGCCAGGCGCAGGGCGATCTTGGATTTCGAGGCCGGAATGGGCGCAGCGCCGTAGTGGGCATCCACGATGAGCAGATGCACCGTGTTGGAGCCCACGTCGAGCACACCGAGCCGCACGGCGATGACGCTACCTGCTTCCCATCCCCCTAGGGTGGAGTGGTGGCCGAAGTAAGCGACGCGCACCGAGTCAATCAGGATGGATCCACCGAGGTCCCCCTCGACTTTCCGAGAGCCTGGGTGGAGTTCGACGACCCCGGTGACGAGGACCAGCGGTTCCGCTGCGATCTCACCTGGTTGACCTCCCGCTACCACTGCATCTTCGGTCAAGGCTGCAAGGGAATCGACTCGGATTCACCCGACGCCGGCTGCTGCGCGCTCGGGGCCCACTTCGCCGATAGGGAGGATGAGGAACGCGTCCTTCAGTGGTCCAAGAAGCTCACGAAGGAGATGTGGCAGAACCGATCTATCGGCAAGCGTGATGGAGTCACGGTGAAGTCCGGCAAGAAGGAGCGCGCCACCCGAGTTGTCAATGGCGCGTGCATCTTCCACAACTCCAGGGACTTCCCCGGCGGCTACGGTTGCGCGCTCCATCACCTCGCGGAGGAGGAGGGAGTGTCCTTCGTCGAGACGAAACCCGAGGTGTGCTGGCAGGTTCCGATGCGTCGGGATTTCGACACTGAGGAACTTCCCGATGGCACCGAGCGCGACATCGTGATCATCACCGAATACGACCGTCGCGGTTGGGGTTCCGGCGGACATGACCTCAACTGGTACTGCAGCGGCAACCCCGACGCCCACACTGCCTCCGAACCGGTGTTTCGCACCCACCGCGACGAGTTGATCGCGCTCATGGGCGAGCCGGCCTACGACACGCTGGTGGAGTACTGCGAGGCACGCGAGGCACTGATGGCCCAGGTCCTCGATCGCGGCGATCGCGCAGCCCTGCTCATCCACCCCGCCGATCCCGAGCCCTTCTCCGGGTAATTCGGGCC
>Ga0075480_10003372_pt1 | contig 10226 bp, 5 predicted proteins | sample DEB08_DNA_7_FD_81590 | JGI IMG/M metagenome (GOLD analysis project Ga0075480, IMG submission 81590) | Aqueous microbial communities from the Delaware River and Bay under freshwater to marine salinity gradient to study organic matter... | ecosystem: Environmental > Aquatic > Marine > Coastal ...
AACAACTCCAGAACCTCCATTACCAGCAACTAAACCAGTAGTCGAACTTCTATTAGAACCTCCACCACCGCCAGTGTTAGCCTGTCCGTCATCAGCCGCTGTAGCATGACCATCTCCTCCTCCTCCTTTTCCACCAGTACCATCTGTTGACCCGCCTTGTTCTCCTCCAGCACCACCACCACCAGCAAACCATCCGTCATCACCTAAAGATGTGCCGTATTTATCTCCAAAATATCTACCTATACCACCATCTCCACCACTAACACCATCACTTAATGAGTCTCCTCCTTCTCCGCCAGCACCTCCACCTCCTCCTCCATTATAATTAGAATTAGGAGTGTTTCCATCTCCTCCTTTATTTCCTTGACCCGCTGTTCCATTAGCTCCAGCAGCATTATTGTAACCACCTCCTCCAGAACCTCCAGTTGAGGCAAGATTTGTCGGGTATTGACCACCTCTGCCTCCTCCTGTACTTGTAGTTCCTAAAAAAGAGCTGTCATTCCCATTTACAGAACCACTAGTTCCTCCAACGCCAGCAGCACCTCCAGCACCTACAACTACACTATAATTACCAGTAGCTATACTGACATTACCAACTCCAGTTAATAATCCACCAGCACCACCACCACCAGCATCTCTTGATCCTCCACCACCTCCTCCAGCAACTATTAAATACTCGACAGAAAGACCATTAATAGGATATGCCTTATTGCTCACAGCACCAGCAGCATCTAGATTAAATACTAATCCATCTGTTACTATATCGGGACCACCTTTTACTACCATGAGTCTTTATCTCCTATCATAGGTTGAACCTACCTTTTGTTGCTAAATAGTTTTGTTTGATTTCGTTTGGGGATAAAGCTCTATTATATATTTTTACTACTGCTATTTTACCACCAAAATCTTGAGCGGTAGTGCCTACTGATGCTCCAGACCTAGTTGCCCCAATGCCTATTAAAGAAGCCGAATTTGGGCTAGGTATTGATACTGTTGAAGTACCAGCAGACATTCCGTTTATGTAAAATTTTGCTGTAGTTCCACTTATGGAAATACAACCATAATTAAAAGTATCAAGAAGATAAATATTGCTCTGCGAGTAAACTGTACGAAATGTAGTATTATACCAATGAAAAGCCAACCTTCTATTAGACGAGTCAGAAAATAGACAGTATAATAAATCTGCCCCAAGACCAACTCTAATCAATGAAGCTAAACTATCTCCTAAACCAGAAGTATTATTAAACCAAAAAGCTAATGTTTTATCGTTTTTAAGTTGTAGACTAGTAGGTGTAGATCTTCCAGCATTGTCATTGTCTCCATCAAAAGACATTGCTGATGTATTACTATCCCAAAATGCTCCATTATACAATACAAAATGATTTTTTCCTATACTAAGGTCATACCAAGTGCTTCCGCTTCCTGGGTAACTACGCACATTCCCCGCATCTAGACAGAGAACTAGACCATCTGTAGTTATGCTTGGTGAATGTGTAAGTCCCATAATTTTACCTTTCTAACCTTTTAATACACTAAATCAAAGTCCGAATCTGTGGCGTGTGGCATTATAATTCTGCGTAATTTCATTATCTGATAAAACTTTATTGTAACATCTAGCAATAGCTATAGCTCCGCTAAGATGTCCAGCTCCTGCATATTGAGTTCCTCCACGATATGTACCAGCCATTTCTAAATAATTTGTTCCTCTATATGCTCCGACCCAATAAGCTAACCTTGCGGGAAAATCTCTTGTACCTTCTAATGTTCCGTTTACATATAATTTTAATTGTCCGCTTTCATCTTCGTTTACTGACTTATTTAATACAATGTGGTAATATTGGTTGGCTGTTAAGCTTGTTGTAGAGCTAACCTCAAAATATCCTCTTGGACTTGTTTGCGAAGGATTATCGCAGATAACACTTGCTTTAATCTTACCGTCATAATTTAACGCCATAGCACCTGACACATAATTACTATAACCACCTCCAGTATGCTCATACCCAAATATAATCGCCTTATAAGCTGATGGATTGGAATATTTTTTAAATACAACCTCTAAAGAACTACTTAATAATCTACTGTGATTTGGATTTATTAGGTTGATCTGATCATCCGTTCCATCAAAAGATATAGCTCCTCCACCATCATTAATATAGAATGGACTATTTGTAAAAGAAGCTGTTTGCGTACCATTTAAATTTCTTATTATATTATCTTGCCTGTAAGACTCTTGTACTCCAATATCAAAATTAATCAATAGTCCATCTTGAACTATGCCTCTTTTAGCTTGATAATATGTTGATGTTCCAGCCTCTATAGCCATGCTGCTTCGCTCCGTATTCTAGATTCCATATCGGCCTCTTGTTGCGTTGAAGTTTTGTGCAATTTGATCTGAATCTAATGCTGTAGTATACATTCTTACTAGTGAAACTTTTATGTCTGCGGCCCAGCTATACCCCTGTGAATGAGGAGCAGCTCTACCTATAACAATATCATTTGAAACATTAGTCAATACAGCTGTAGTTGTTATACTATTTGACGTAATCATTTCACCATTTTTATATAGGGTTATTGTGTTTCCATTTCTGGTAGCTGCATAATGAGTCCAATTGTTTTCCTGCGGAGCTATGCCGTATGGGGTATTTTGAGAAGAAAAAGATCCATTAATAGCCCAAATATTATAGTAAACATCAGAAGTATTGGCATAAAATAAACAATGATATCCTCTATATACTAACAAAGCATTTATCGTTTCTGTTGTGTTATAGTTAGTTGCATCTATATCATCAAATCTTACTAAAATCTCTGTCGTATGATCATTAAACATATAATTTGCTGAAGTTAAAGCGCCTGTAGCAGTATGTATCGCATATCCGCCTGTTTCCGTGGTAGGGGGCATAGTTCTATTTAGATCAATATATCCAGCGTTATTTTTACTAAAAGAATAATAGCTACTGTTATAAAGAGTAAAATTTCTACTATTGCCAGACAGGTCATACCAAGTAGAGCCAGAACCTGGATAACTTCTTGGATTAGCAGCATCGAGACACAATTCAAGACCATCCGTCACTATATTTGCGTTATATGCTGTTCCCATTTATCCACCCCAAATTGTTCTAGTTTCTTCTGCTGTTTTCTTAAACCTAATAGGAACTCTAGTAGATAAATGAGATAGAGCCTCTACTTCTGCTGTCATCGGATAAGCAGAATCAATAGCTATTCTCATATCTTTTTCATACCAGCCTCTTCTAAGTTCACCAGTTGAAGTGCTTAGTCCCACAACACCAGCTTTAATGAACATATCATCTGTAAATGGTCCAACAGTAATAGTCCTAGTTTCATAATCTGTTTTACAAGTAGCGGTGAATCTATCCAAAAATCTAAATCCAATATATTTATTTACCATAGCTTTATTATCTGCTTGTTCGTGATGCATATAATCATCTGTAACACCATCATAGGTTCTGTATCTACCTTGATAATATAAATCTCCGCATTGCCCAGCCCATAAATAAGGATAATTAGTTGCTGAAGAATATGCTAATTTAGCTATACCAGTTATAAACGCTTTTGCTCCAGCGGGAAGAAAGAAAGTATTACAAAAACCACAGTAATAGTTACCACTATTATAATCATAATCTGGATATATTATCCAAGCTTTTTCTGATTCGTTCCAAAGTCTTATAGAATCTCTTTTTTCTTCTCTTATTCCATTGTATTTAAAATTATCGCAAATTGAATAAACACTATTCCTATCATCAAAAGCAGTTGATGTGGCTTGATTTGTATCGACTGATCCTTGCCAAAATAGATTACTCCATGTTCCATTTCCGTCTGGACTTGTAACATCCCATTTATTACCAAGATAACAATCTAATAGGTAAATTTTTGATCTTCTATTCGCATTAGCCATTGGTCCATAGAAATACCTATCAAAATAACATCTCCATAAATATGCTGATGTATAAATATAGTCACTATACAAAGAAGTAGACGAATTCATTACAATATTATGATGAATAGCTTTTGCTCCTGTCCATCCCAACTGTGGAATATACAGACCATTAGCACATGCAGCAGAATAGTTGTAGGCTATTTCCATACTGTCATAGCTATTACCAAAATTTATAGCCCAGCTTGCGCCACATATAGAAATATTGGAAAACCAAGAAGAACCGTATCCATATGTATAAAAAGAGTCAGATCCAGCATTATAGCTTATGTTATGTCTATGACACAATTGATCCCGCTCCCAAAGATAACCAGTGTTCCTACCAGATCTATAAACAGGATAAATAACATTTCCATCAAACTCAGAAGTATATTGACCACCACTAACTAAATCACGAGACATTCGGCCTCTCGTACCAATTATAGCATAATTATTTTGATCACTATGAGAACCAATATTTAATAAAGTGTTCTTTATTTTTACTCTTCTATCGTAACTATTACTATACTGAAAATAAACACTACTTCTTTGATCAGAGCCATAAGTTGTGCCTTCAGGTGCTCGGATTTGAGTGTCTCTTGTAGCATTAATAACTAATGCACCGGCTTTTGTTACTTTTTGTAAAGTTGTTTGACTAGAAGAAACATAGCCATTTGTAAAAGTAATAACTTTTGTGCTTGTGTTTATAGCTGTAATAGTATAATCTGCGATAAAATTTCCATATGCGACTTCATTATAGTCGTCACTATTTGGTTGAATAAGAATCATATCTCCAACACTAAAACCGTTAGTATTATTAACGGTTATTGTGTTATCTCCAACAGCAGCATCTGTTGTGGTAACAGCAGCAACTCTTAAAACTTTATCTCCAGATATGTGTGGTTTATCGACCCCTGTTTGATAAGCCTTTTCTCCAACTACTGAACCAGTTACATTACTATCAAGAGTAATAGTATTAGTTCCATAAACAATGTTTGTAATAGTTCTAACATTTCTATTATTACCAGTACCGAATATAATATGGTAACCTTTTCTAAAAACTGCCGCATCGTCCACTACTATTTTATTTCCAGAAACTTCCGTTATTGTAGCTTCTGGACCCACAAATTGACGATAATAGACATCATTATTATTAATATCATGAACCCAAAATGCTTCATCGCTTCTGTAATATATCCAACTTAGCCCGGTTCTTTCCGGCATGTAAACATTTATCCAATCTCCAGCAGCAAATTCGCTAGCGTCTGTAAATGGAATTGGGCCAGGAGTTCCACTTGGGCTAATATCACTAGTTATTGTTGTTTCTGGATTTGGATTTGTTCCAATAATCTCTACTTGATTATGGGTATTAGCTCTTACATATAGTCTATGGGCATCTGTATTAGTTCCTCTTAATTCTAAAATAGATCCTGGGTCCATTCTAAAATAAGCCCCTGTACTTGAACTTCCTTCAGAAAAATATGCATTACTTAAAGACTGAACGAACAAATAACCATTCATACGAAGCATACATCCAGAACCCTGAAAATGCAGCTTGCCATAAACATTACTATCTTCATATCCGTTTGTTGGTCTATGATCTCCAGTGACTGCTACTATGTGCTCCCTAGAAATATTAAATGTATCACCATCTCCAGGTACTGCGTTCAAATCCCATGTAGAAGGATCTCCGAATGGTCCGCTTTGCGTACTTGTGTATGTAGCCATATTATTCCTCTATTAGTGGTTCTGACTCTGGTATTTTCATTTCTAGTCCTGCTAATTCAGCATATCTACTCTCGTCACAATGTAGCTCAAAAGACATTGAATTTTCATTGTTTAGCAGAGTATGGGGGTTAAACTGTACGAGAGATTCATCCCCAGGATATTCTAAAGTATCAACACTAACTGTCCCGTTTTGTTTATCTATATTAACATATATAATCATTTATTTCTCCACTATAAGGTCCGGTACATCTTTTCTGGTTGATGTAAAAGTCCAGAAAAATTCTAGTTTTCCTGCAAACCAATTATCATTCTTAATTGTAAATCTATTATTCGGAATATCAATACTATCTACATAAAGAGTCTTGCCGTGTTTGTAGTTTGTAATTTGAACGTTAACAGTCTCATCATCATGAACAAGATCTCTGACGTATTCTGGTAGTTCAACTTCACACTTACCAGAAACTACAGCCCCTCTTCCTGTTAATCTTACTCCATGATAGGGAGATTCTAAAGAGCCATATTGTAGTTTCTTACCTTCTTTAGTTGGGTGGTCTATTAAGAAGCTCTTGGTGGCGGCAGATAGGTGGCCTGTTATGTTTGCGTTGCCTGATACATCTAGTTTTTCTGACGGCGAAGCCGTTCCTATTCCAACACTACCGCTTGTAGCAGCAAAAATAGCTCCTCTTTCAGTATATAAACTGTCTCTAGAATTGCCAGATTGAATAACGCCGCTATTAGATCCATGACCAATATAAATAACAGCATTTGCTGATACATCATCTGAATTAAATGTAACATGAGTATTTTGGTTAGGATATCCAGTGGGATCATCCATAATCGTTGTTATTATATTCTTAGCTGCACCTGTCGCGCCTGATGATCTTTTAGCAACTATGGATAGTTTGGAACCGTAGTTACCTAGCGTTTCTGATGCGATATATGCTGTTTGATGATAACTAGTAGAATAAAAATTTTGAAAATTAATAATTCCAGAAACATTATTTCCCTGGTTTGCAACATATAAATTTCCACTACTACGAATACCACCAAGCACATCTAACTTATAATCGGGTGAATCCGTTCCTATTCCAACATTCGACCCATTATCATAAATAACACTATTAGTTAAAGTATCAGAGTCAGACCATTTAGATATATAGTTAGATGTTCCACTGCCATCTACTTTGCTATTAATTTGAGTTTGAATACTACTTGTAACACCTTTAAGGTAACTTAACTCTGTTAGATCTGGATACGTTGCAGTATTTAATGCTGTTACTGTTTTATTTACGTCAGTAGCTAATATTCTAGAAGCAGTACTACTTGTTAGATTTAAATATTGTGTATATGTTGTTCCCCTGACATCTAAAGATACCTGTGGGGCATTAGTTCCTATTCCAAGCCTATCATTAGAACTGTCCCAATAAAGCTGACCGTTATCATAGGTAATGCCACTAGTGCTATCCCAGTATGCTATGTGATTAGCACTTCCAGCCCCAGCGACACCTTGAATTTCGCTAAGAGTCGACCAATCAGTTCCAGATACAGTAGAAATTAAAATCTGATTCGCAGAACCAGGAGAATTCGAAGAATCATAATAAGAACCAGAAACTCTAATATTTCCTTCAATATGAAGCTTTTCTGTTGGGTTTGCTGTTCCAATTCCAATATCTCCGCTGGTGCTTAGATAAAAGTCATTCTCTCCGTATCTACCAGCAATTACCGTATCGTCATCAAAAACCTCAAAGATTGGTAAACCAACAATGTTGTTCACACTCATCAACGAACCGGATAGGCTATCAACAATACTAAAGAGACTTCCGTTTGTTCCTTCTACATTGAACAGATCGGTCCCACTTGTTGCAGAATAGACGTGGAGGGTGGAATTGGGGTCTTCCTTACCAATACCAACCCTTCCAGTATCTCCACGAATTAACATCCTGGTTGTAAATGCCGCCTGACCCTCTGCTTCATGATCCACACCGTTACCATCAAATTTAAACGCAATATCTGCATAATCCGGAGCAAATATCATGTGTGACCAACGAGCAGTACTAGCTTGGTGACCAAGAGTAAATCCATAAGAATTATTACTATTAGTATTATTGTAAGTATAAAATGTGTTATTCCATCCAGTAGTGCTAGATGTAGGCGTTAAGCTTATATGGCCATTTACTTCAAGGGCAGATTTAGGAGTATTTGATCCTATGTTAATTCCTAATCTATTGTCGTCTTGGTGCCAATGAAGCTGAGAATCGTATGTTAATGTATTTGTGTCGCTCCAGAAAGCCAAATTACCAGAAGAACCAACACCATCTAATCCAGAAGCTTGAATCCAATCATAAGCCTCGTTCCATTCATTTGAATTTCCGCCGGTTGCTGTAATAACACCACTTACATCAAGAAGGGTTGTTGGGGCAGAATTGCCTATACCTAGACTTCCACCACCATTAATATAAGAATGAGCAGTTCCAGCACCAATGGTTGTTTTAACTTCATTATTAAGATTATAAATATCCCAAGTATTGCCACCAGCAACTGGGCGTAATTCTGCCATGTGTTCTGTGCCAAGTGTGCTATCCGCCATAGAAAATCTATAACGACCAATAAATCTATTAATTTTGAATGTTGTTCTATATGTACTTTCATCTTGAGTAAAAATACTCATAAACTGACCATATGAATTTGTATACCTTCCAAGATGTAAAGAGGCAGCATCTGCTCCGGTTTCATTTGCATAGAAAAAAGGTGCTCCATTCTTCACTTCTAATTTATAATTTGGAGAAGATGTTCCAATACCAACTTCGCCATCGCTATTAATATGCATAGCTTGCACACCCGCAGCATTTTTGGCAACCCATAATTGTAGATTACCATCAATATTAGCAGAAGTTGACCAATCACTATCTTTTCCCGCAATAATTCTTGCTGCATATCCGCCGACATTATTATTTGAATGACCAAGTTCTATAACGGTAGTTTCATCAGTTGAACTATTCGCTCCTGCATTATTTTGTAATCTTAATACTAATGCTCCATCACTAATAGAATCCTGAATATTTAATTTTGCTGAACCTGGGTTAGATGTTCCTATTCCAACATTTCCACTGGCATAAATATCTCCGCTAAAATTACCAGAGCCATTAACGTCTAACAAATATTCTGGATAGGCTGTTCCAATACCAACTTTACCATCAGGTTTAATTCTCATTTTCTCAGTACGAGAAGAAGACCCAGTTTGAAACATAATAGAAGTAGGGAGATTACCAGCAGAAACAGTTCCGTCTGTAACAAAAATTACCCCACCCATTCTTCTTAATGCAGATCCGTCGTATCCTGCCCCATAATATGAACCCAACCAATCTCCACTAGCAACAGCTTCTGGAGCATCTAATGTTCCTCTTGAGCGATTCATATAAACAGAACCACGATAAGTATAACCATTGCTACTAGCCATAGAAATCAACAATCCAGGTAAATTCGCTCCTTCATTGTATATAGAAGCTGTACTACCGCTAGAAGATTGCATAGCAGAATCAGGATCTTTACCTGTATTATTTATTGTAAATTGATGGGTTGGAGAATTTGTTCCTATTCCTAACCTATCGTTAGTTGAGTCCCAAATAAGATTAGTGTCATGTGTTAAGGTATTACTATCACTCCAAACTGCAACTCCACTAGCGGAACCAGTACCATCGACAAGACCCGATCCCCAGACTCTTGAATCAATCTCGTCAGTACGAAGTTTGCCTTCGCTGTCTAGGATCACGACACTATTGTCTTCACCAGTACCAATATTCGGGGCGTTAATTGTTGATGAGAATCCTGCTGTTCCATTAACGTCAAGTTTGTATGATGGTGATGTGTCGCCTATGCCAACATTACCGGATGTTGTAATAGCAAAAAGAGCAAACCCATTTATGTTTTGATTATCGTGTGAAAAACCAAAAAATCCGTCAGTAGCTTTTCCTATAGTCCATGTGCCAACAGTATTTCCTATATCTATGCCAGCATTTTGGCTACTTCCTCGCACACTTTTAATAGCAGATACTGCATTAGATGAAAAATAAGCATAGGAACTTCCAGCAACAACATGTAAAGGATAAGAAGGAGAAGATGTTCCGATACCAACATTTCCACTAGCATAAACATCTCCACTAAAATTACCAGTTCCCACAACATCAAGATTATATATTGGATTTTCTGTTCCAATACCAACAAGACCTCTATTATCTAATACAAGCCCCTTTGTTAATCCAACGCCAACACCAGAAGCCATATAGTGCAGAGCCAGACCATAATCATAATTACCAGTGCGGTCATGTAGAGATATAGCCTTCATATTTTGCGTAGTGCCGCCAGTCCAAAAGCTAAAATAACCATCATGTCTAGTTGCTACAGCATATCCAGCATTTGTAGCAGCATTGTGAGGATAGAAAGCACTCTCACTCATTGTATATAATGTTTCGCCATTTCTTTCCCAATAAAAGTTTCTAACACTACCATTTTTATCAAAAAACATATTTCCAGCAGAAAACATAGTCATATTATAGCCGTTAGAATTAGC
>Ga0075480_10003373_pt1 | contig 10223 bp, 14 predicted proteins | sample DEB08_DNA_7_FD_81590 | JGI IMG/M metagenome (GOLD analysis project Ga0075480, IMG submission 81590) | Aqueous microbial communities from the Delaware River and Bay under freshwater to marine salinity gradient to study organic matter... | ecosystem: Environmental > Aquatic > Marine > Coastal ...
AAACGATCAAGATTTGGATTTAGTGATACTATGAATGGTAATGAAAGACATCCTAAATTTAATCTTGTGCCAAAACCAGAATAAAAAATTAATATATATATATATATATTAATGAATGCTGAAGATTATAAAAATAATATAATAAATCAATGGATAAGTAAAGATTTAGATGTATATGAAGATGAATGCACACCATTTAATGAAATGTGGAATGCATTTAATTATTGGTTTGAAGAAAATTATTGTCAAAAATGTATTAATAAGATGGATATTAAATATAGATTAATTGAATGGCAAAAAAATTCACAATTTAATTTTACAGAAAAAAATGGTAATGAAAGACATCCTAAATTTAATCTTGTACCAAAACCAGAATAAAAAATATAACTATTATTATTTACAAATCATTTTTTATTCTATAACCAAGTGAAACTTTGGGATTATCAACAACAGCATTAATAATATTATCATCTAAAAAAGTATAAACACGATTTTGAAAACCATATTTATTTATTAGTTTATTACAACTATGACAACAATATGTACTTTTTAAATTACCATCTTTAGTATATCTCCAAATATATATTTCAAAATTTTTACGTTTATCATTTTTTCTACAATAATCGATAGCAATTTGTTCAGCATGAATAGAAATACGATTATGATTATAACCACAAGGACGATTACCACCAAAATCAAGTATATTTTTTCGTTTTGGGTCGTAAAACGCAATACTGGACAGCAACTTTGAAGGTATGGGAATCATAAAGACTATTCATATCAACATTATTCTTAATCTTCAAAGGCAAACTCTTCAAAACTGGTTTGGACATTATTTTATTTTAACTTTAAACTTTACTTTAATCTATAATATCGTTTTAAGATACTATAAATGTTAAATAAAATATCAAATTATATTTATAAAAAAATTAAACTATACCACCACCAGTAAAATTAATAGGTGGTTTATCACGATGAATATGTTGTTTGTGATGTCTATGAGGTCTACGATGAAAAGGTCTAGGTCTAAAAACATCATAATCATATTCTACAGGAATATATCTATTCTGATAAACTGGATAATAAACTGGTTTTTGTTTGTAAACTGTTAATGGATTATTATAAAAATATAAAAATCCTAATAATAATAAAGCGATTAAACCGATTTCAACACTTGTAAATTTCATTTTATAATTATATAAATATTTTATTTATTTTTTAATGTGATCCATACCCATTTTAATGGATGCTTTAGTATAACTACTAAATACAGCAGCACGTATTAATCCAATGGAACCATTAATTAATAATAATACTAAGAAACCAACAAATCCTCTACAAATATAACACATATGATAAATAAAAACAATATTAAATATTGTTAATAATAAATCAATACCATTTTGGATTAATATTTGTCCTCTAGATAATCCATATTTTGTTAAGTATTCTTGGGTTGTAACAAGATTATAAATTAAACCAGTAATTATTAATAATATATAAAATCCACAAATTATACCAGGACCTCTTTGAACTGAACCTGATTTAGCATATAAACATTTATCATCAAAAATTTGATCAAGCATTTTTGTGATAGCATTAGAACGAAAGTTTGTACTCATTTATAATAATAAATATAAAAAAAATATTAAATACTAGGAATATATTCCCATTCTAAATCATTACAAATTTTTTTCCAAATAAAATCTTGTTGTTGTAATTTTTCACGACTTTTTAATAATGGAAAATATTGTAATAAATGATCTAATTCTAATAACTCACAAAATTTATGTAATACATAACTATAAGATAAAAAGTTTTTACGATTTTCTGGACAATTATTTATAAATGGAACTTGTATTTCTTTAAACATACTACGTAATTTTTCTTCATATTCTCTAGTAATTATTGGTGCTTGTCGATTAGTAATTATATTAATTATATTTGGTATATTTTCATAATATTTATTGTATTTTAATTTTTTTAATATTTCTCTAACTTGTCGATTTGTAATATTTTTAACATCTAAATGTATATTTTTCTTTATCTCATCTAAAACACCATTATAAATTTTATATGGTATTTCAGTTGTTTCTTTACCTTGAAATTGTGTAATCCATTCATTAAAATGATTTATACGTTTATAAGCAAAATAACTAATTTCTTTAGGTGTTTCTTTATAAGAAGTTTTATCATTTTCAAATAATACTTTTTCAGTATAACCACATTTATTACAAAAAACTTCACTTTCCAAACTTTTATAAGTTAAATTATTATTACCACAATTGATACAAATATTTATTTTTTCATCAACATCATTTAAATTATCATTTAAATAACTATCATCAATATTACTCATATATTTAATAATAGTATCATCTTTTTTGATATTATCATTATTGTCATTATTATCTGATTTATTGAAAAAATTTAATATACTATTATCTGTTGTAGGATTATTAGTTGATGTTTTAAAATCATCATTATAATAATCAAATAATAATTCACCATTATTTAAATAATATTCATTAATATAATCATCATATTCTTTTATTTTATTTTTTAACACTACTTTTTTTTCCAAATCAGTTTCTTTATTGTATTTTTTAGTATAATTTTCTTTTTGTTTTTTATAATCATCAATTATATTATTATGTAATTTATCTATAGTAACACGTTTGTCACTATGACATTTTTTTAATGGTTTATCTTTAATAGACATTATAATAATTTACTATATTTTAATTCTTTAAGTATTAGTATAAAAAATAAAAAATATATAAATTTATCATAATCTATATTTAAATCTATTAGTTTTTTATTACCATTTGCCATTAAAAATAAACAATCACCAAAATATTTGCGTGTCAATAATATACTCGATAATACAAAAATTATAAAATATTTATTATATTTTTCTTTAAAAAAAAATACACCAAATATTACAGTTAATGTAAATAATATATGTGATATAGTAATTAAATTATCATTTTTAATTAAACTACCTATTAATAATATTATTTGACCTAATATACAAAATAATAATAAATATTTATCATTTGTTTTACTATGATAATATAAATAAACTGTTATTATCATAAAGATTAAACATGGTAATGTTAAATCAGTTTTCATTATAATTAATATTAGATATTAATATGACAAGTATAATAAAACTGACTTATAGCATTTCTAACAATGCTATCACTTTTATAATTTTTAAAAGTATTTAATAGTGTTTGCCAAGCACGATTATATTTTTTTCGATTTGTCTTATCTAAATGATTGCTATTTAAATCACATAAATATTTACCATATACACTATGTAGTATATCTTGTATGTTTTTATTATTTTTATTATTTAGTAGAATATCAGCATATTTTTTACTAATAATCCAACCTTTATGGATATTGTCACTACGTTTAAATTCTAAAGCACGATTCATAATAAAATATTATATTGTATTATTTTTAAATAACATTAAATGTAATTTAATCGCCATTATATTTAACAGAAAAATAACCACAAAATTTACCATAATTAAAATAATCATTGTTCATTTTATCATAATTTCTATCAATTTTTTCTGGATCCTTGATACGATTCCCAGAAGCATCTAAATTTGTAATTGGATCATGACCAGTTTTATGACTCCAAAAACCATCAACATCTTGTCTATAAAAATGATAATCTAAATGGTCTCCACTATCATCTAATACTAATGCTATACGATAATGATCACAAGGTATAGGTGTATCAATACTTTCTATACGTTGAATGCTTGGAAAATCACAACGTATCATTTCTTCTAAATTTTGACAATCGTATTGAAACTCACGATTACATTTTTCACCAGGTTGTCGTTTTTCCAATAAATCATTTTCTATAGTATCTAGTGCATAACTATAACAATTATTAATTTCGTGCTGATCTACACTTAAATTCCATCTTTCTGGATTATAACTTGGACCACCACATTTACTATTTTTTACTGGACAATAATTATTCATAATATATAATATATTATAATATTATAATGAGTGATATAGACCAAGTTTTAAAAAATTTAAGTTACAATGAAAATATGTATTTAAAAGATTTAAAAGAAAGTATATATAGACAAGGACGTAGAAGTACACCCTTTAGATTTTCAGATTATCCAAAATTAAGAAAACATATAATTGATAGAGATACATATTTATATGATTTACCACCAGTTGTAGAAGACAGATATACTACATATGATGATGAAGGTGCTGTTAGAGATATGGCATCAAGTGTTTTAGCAAAAAGATACAAAAAAAATCGTAGAAATCGTAATATTAGAACATTAAAAGCAAAAGACAGATTTGATATAGCGAGAATGATAGAAGCAGGATTACCAGAAGAAATTGGTAGAAGAATTGCTAGACAAAGAAATAAAATAGATGTACATGATGGAGGTGCTAAAAGCGAATCACCTAATAGTAAAGCAAAAAGTATGAGACATAGTAGATTAATGCGTTTAGATCCTGAATATCGTAAAACACATATGGCAACACGTTTACAAAGTATGTATCGTGGTAAATCTGCTAGAAAACGACTATCTAAGCGTAAATCTATTAAAAAAACTATGGAACCAATGTATGATGATTACAATCCACTTAAAAGTAATGCACCTGAATATATAAAACAAACAGTAAATTTACCATTAGATTTACAAGAAATGATTGCAAAAAAAGTAAAAAAAACAGATATTAGAACATTACAAAGATTAACTAGACAAAATGAAGAATTAATAGAAAATTATAAAAATAAAGTAAGGGGAAATTTACCATTATCAAATTATGGTAGTTTATTAAATACACAATTAGGAAATACAGACAAAGTATTAAGATATGATGAATTTTCTAATACTACAATGATGATAGTATTCAATTTACCAAGTGATATAGCAAATTTATTAATAGGAACTATATTACATTTCGAAGATGATATTGATGAATTGTATAGTATACCAACTTTACAAAAATTATTACAATTTTTAACACAAGATGATAACTTAAATAATTTTATATCTATATTCGAATTAACATTAAAACAAAGTTTCCAATACACACCATTAGAAATACAACAATACATAAATAACTTTTTAACAGCAATAAATTTTAGATTTTTATAAATAAAAAAATTTATTTACAACCAGCACAATTTTTACAATACCAACGATTTAATCCAATTAAATCTAATCCAACATGTAATAAAAAACCAGTCAAAAATAATGATAACCACATACCACTATTTTTAAAAACAAAATTAGGATTGATACCTTCAAAAGTTGCTATAATATATCTTACAACTATACCAAGTAATAATACACTCAAACCAACTGCGACTCCTTCAATTGTTATTTTTTTTATATAAGTCATCTTTATAATATAATAAATTATAAAAATTTAGAAACTTTTTCAAATAAACTAGGATCATATCTTATACTACTAAAAGGTCCTTGTTGTGATTCCATACTTTTAGCAAGTGCTAAACGTCTCATTGTTTTCGCACGTTTATGTGTCATTCTACGTAATTGTTTGTTTTGTATTTTACGTATCATAGTATCTTTTAATAATTCAATTTCCGGAGTAAAATCGGTAAATACATCATTTACTGCTACTTCATATGGTGTATTATCATTTTCATCTTTTAAAAAAGGATTTGCTCCAGATTGTAATAATAAATATATTACTCTCGTACTATTTTTATTTAATAAAGCATGATGTAATACAGTTCCACTCTCTGTAATAATATTAGGATCTGCACCATATCTTAAAAGTTCTACAATATATCTATAATCATTACTACTTGCTGATTGTATTAAAGGTGTCATATGTCCAACAAAACCATTATCATGTAAACTATTTGGATCAGCACCAACTTGTAATAAATGTTTAAAACGATCAAAATCTTCAGTTTCTATACTATCCATTAATTGTGCATCTAAATCTGTAACTTCCATTATAATATAATAAATATTATTATTTCATATATCTAGATAATTCTAATATTGTATCATAATCCATATATGACATTGGATTACCATCAGTTATATTACCATCATCCAACATATGTTTAGCAAGTGCTAAACGTCTATTTGCTCGTTTTGTTCTGATACGTTTACGTGTTAAATAACGTCTACCAACTCTTTGAACTCTATAAAAATCCATCCATTTTTTTAATAATTCTGCTTCTGGAATTAAATTATGATCTACTGCAATATCATATGCTGTATCACCAGAAATATCTTTTAATAAAGGATTTGCTTTATAATATTTAAATAAAAGATTTAATATTCTTATACTATCATTATTCACTAAAGCATAATGTAATACTGTTCCACTATCAGTAACTATATTAGGATCAGCACCATATGTTAAAAGTTCTGCTATATATCTAATATGATTCATAGTTGCTGCTTCCATTAAAGGTGTTAAATATCCCATACCACTTTGATAATGTAAACTATTGGGATTGGCACCAACTTGTAATAAATGTTTAAAACGATCAAAATCATCACTTTCAATACTATCCATTAAATCAGCATCTAATAATTGTGTATTATTCATTTATAATATAATAAATATTTTATTTTTTACTACTACGTTTTTTACTACGTTTTTTACTACGTTTTTTATTACGTTTTTTACTACTACGTTTGCCACCTTTTTTAATCCTATTTACATATTTACCATATGTGACAATATCATTTAAATCTTCAAATTTTCTACTTCTTGTTAAAAAAGGATTATAAGGTTGTTTTAATAATGATTGATATATTTCATATAATGTGTCTTCATCTAAATTTTCAATAGGGTGTTCATCATCTAAACCTTTAGATATTGCTAACATTTGATATGCTACATTAGTTTTATGTAATCTATTAATTGTTTCATATAATATTTTTTTATGTGAAGGTAAAATTCTACTATTAAAATAAGTATCAAAAAATACATTCATTCCTTGTTTATTTTCAATCCATGGATCTGCACCCCATTCAAGTAATAATACTAAAGCATCTGGCGTATCTTTTAATCTTGCACGAAATAATATACCATCACTATAACCATTTACAGAATCTATATTTGCACCATAAATAAATAATAATTTTAAAGTTTCACTTAATTCATCTTTATCATACAGTTCATCAACAGCAATAAATAAAGCATTACTACCATAACCATCTACAATATTGGGATCAGCACCATATTCTAATAACAATTTTAATTTATTAAAATAATCTATACTTCTTTGAGAATTAGTATTTACACTTTTAATACACAATGCTAATGGTGTATAAACATAACCATTTCTTCTTTTAATTACATCTTGACTTAAATGATTAGGATTAGCACCAGCATCTAATAATATTTTTAATATATCAAAATCAATGTTTTCAAATCTTGCAGCATATTCTAAAGCAGTTTCACCTTGACTTTCTTCATATTCTAAATCTGCATTATGTTTAATTAATAAATTAACAATAGATTTTTGATTAAAATAAACTGCTGCCAATAATAAACTTATATTATCCATAAGTACACGACTTGGATCACCACCATCATTTAAATATTTGACTATATAATCTAAATTACCATTCATAATATTATCATGTAAATCTTTATCACTATATTTTATGTTTACATCAAAAGAATCATTTACATCAAAATTTGAAAATAAATTAGATATTATTTCATAATCCATAATATAATATAATAAATTAAAAAAATTTAATATGTCAGAATATGATAGTATTGTTACTACTGAAAATACTAGTGATATAGAAAATAATTATGATATAGAAAATAATTATGATATAGATAAAAGTAAAAAAGATAAATGTAAATATAAAAAATATATATTATACTGTATCATATTTATATTAGTTTTATATATAATTTATTGGATATATTTCTGGGATATAATTACTATAAATATAAATACAAATTTTGATAATATAGATAAAAATGATTTAACAGCACGTTTACCACTTCATCATCATCATCATAAAACATGCGATGATTTTGAATTTGGTTGTTGTGAAGTAATTGACAATAAAAATAAAAAACATATATTATCATTATATAGGATTGTAAAAAATGATGAAGAAGGAAGTAACTGTCCAACATTCCATACACTATTAAATAAATATATAAAATATATTAGAGAATATTATAGTGATAATATAGTAGATTGTAATGTAGTAGAATGTTGTAAAAAATATGATATTATTATACCAACAAAAAAATGTCCATCATCATATAAAATAGTGTATGAATATAATAGTGGTTATAGTGATCCATATGAAGGATTATATATATTAATTGTAATATTAATATTAGTATTTTCTTGGTTATTATCTAAATAATATTTAATAATTATCATTCATAATATTTTTTAATGTTTGTCTACCAATAGATATATCACATTCTAATTTTAATAAACTTATACAATTTTTAATATTAATATCATAAACACTTTTATAACTTTTAATAGTATCTAATACATTATCATATTTTTTTGGTTTACGTTTTTTATCAACATTATAATATTTTAATACTAAACCTTCACTTGTTTCAACATAACCTTCAATGATTAAATTGCCATAAGTAATACTATCATGACAACTTTTACATAATTGAACTAAATTATGCATATCATTTTTATGGAAATGTGTAAAATTACCATTACTATCGGCATCACATTGTTCAACTATATGATGTGTTTCTTCTGCTACACTACCACATATTTTACATTTGTCTAATACAACTTTTTTATTATATGGTGATATCTTTTTTTTATTTTCAACAATATCTATACTATTTGCTATATCTAAAAATTCTTGTGGTAAACCTAATGCTTCACAAACTTTCATACCATAAACAGAAGGACCTTTGCCACTTTTAAGTTTTCTATTGTAAATTAATTTACCATTATCATTTGTTATTTCTAAATGATAAACTTTTAAGTTTGGTAAAGTATGTATTTGTGGTAAATCCATTAATTGATGTAAATGAGAAGTAAAAACAAAACTACATTTACGTTCACATAATGTATGTAAACCAGCATAAACAATTTTAATAGCAGAAACGGTTTCAGTTCCACTACACAATTCATCACCTAATACTAATGATTTACTATCAGATAAGTTTATAATACTACGTAATTCATTTATTTCAACAGCAAATGTAGATTCAGATTTAAATATATTATCATTATTTAATATTCTTGTAAAAATTTGTGTATATGGAACATATATGAAACTTTTACTCGCTACATATAAACCTGCTTGTGCTAATATTAAATTTAAACCAATTGCTTTCATATAAGTTGATTTACCACAAGCATTTGTTCCAAATAATAATATACCATCATTAGATAAACGGACATCATTAACAACATATTTGGTATCATCATTAATACGTTCAACTATAGGATGTCTCATTTCTGTAGCACATATCATACTATTGTTTCCATCATTTAAGATAGGTTTATAATAATTATTATCTATTGATAATTTAGCACCAGAACTATAAAAATCAATATTAGCAATCAAATCGTGAATATATTTTAATACGTCTTTATAAGTATCATATAAATGTATTATAGTTTCATTATAATATTGAATATTAAATTTAGATAATCTTTTTTGAAGATCACTTTTAGTTTTTGATATTTTTGATATTGTATCACATAATATAAAACTACTATTACTATCTTTATTTTTTATAGTAAAGTCATCTTTTTTAAAAGTATATAATGTTGTATTATCATTTTTAATATGAATATTACTATCATGTAAATGTGATAAACGTTGTTTAAAAGTTTGTGCTCTACGTTTAGTAGTATATAATTGCCATTCACCATCTTTACCATCAGTACATTTAATAACATCATTTTTATCATCAATAAATTTGCTTAATCTATGAATGATACATTCTATATGTGTATCATATTCTAAAATATCATTATCAATATCATCAATATTTTCAAAATTATGTTTTATAAAAATTGATCTATCAATAGTTTCTATTGGAATATTTTTTATATTTTTAAAATCAAAAGTTTCATTTACTTCTTTCATAAAAGTTTTAAATTTTAAAATATATAATTTATCATTATCATTTAAGTTGTCTATTTTATCTAAACATTTTTCTACAAAATTATAAGATAAATATGTGCTATAAAAGTT
>Ga0075480_10003374_pt1 | contig 10222 bp, 10 predicted proteins | sample DEB08_DNA_7_FD_81590 | JGI IMG/M metagenome (GOLD analysis project Ga0075480, IMG submission 81590) | Aqueous microbial communities from the Delaware River and Bay under freshwater to marine salinity gradient to study organic matter... | ecosystem: Environmental > Aquatic > Marine > Coastal ...
GGACGGGGACGGGAGAGCACCGCTAAACCCTACGCCCCGCCGTGCCGTCTGTTCAGGCCGACAGGCCGGCCCGTAGACGATCGAGCGCGCGCTGGAGGTCGTCCGGGTACGGGCTCTCGACCACAACACGATCACCGGTTTCGGGATGCTCAAATCCCAGCCGTCTCGCGTGCAACCACTGCCTCGTCAGCCCCAAGTCCTTGGCCACCGTCGGGTCGGCTCCATAGGTCAAATCCCCCAGGCACGGGTGTCGCATAGCCGACATGTGGACCCGAATCTGATGCGTGCGCCCGGTTTCGAGATGGACTTCGACGAGCGAGGCCCGCGGCCACGCCTCAAGCGTTCGGTAGTGGGTGATGCTCGGCCGACCACCGGCAACGACGGCCCACCGATAGTCCTTGCTGGGGTGCCGATCGATTGGTGCGTCCACCGTCCCCTCCAGCGGATCGAGCAGTCCGTGCACGATCGCGTGGTACTCCTTGTCCACGCTCCGCTCCTTGAACTGGCGCTTGAGAGACGTGTACGCCGTCGGAGTCTTTGCCAGCACCATCGCGCCGGTGGTCCCCACGTCGAGACGGTGCACCACGCCCTCGCGCTCCGCGGCTCCGATAGCAGACAACTGATGACCAGTCGCGGCAAGCGAACCCGTGACGGTCGGACCGGACCAGCCGGGACTCGGGTGGGCAGCCACGCCCACTGGCTTGTCCACGACGACGACCGAATCGTCCTCAAAGAGAATCGGAATGTCCTCGATCGGACCGGTGTTCGGCACCGGCAGGATCTCTGTCACCTCATCGATGTCCACCATCGCGCCTGCGTCGAGGCGGTGCGACTTTGCTACGACCCGCGAGTCAACCCGAATCTCCCCGGCATCAACCATGGCACTTGCCCGAACACGAGAGAGGCCCAGCATCCGACTGACGGCAACATCGATCCGCTCACCGACAAGTCCGTCCGGGACGGGCAGGCTGCGCGTCACGTCCCACTTCCGTGAGGGTCGACCACATCATCATGCGGATTCCCATCATCCCCGTCATCACCGGGCTCAGCAGCCAGCGGAACTCCCCGCCAGGCAAGCAGCACCATCCCTATCGCCGAACAGGTGATGGCGATGTCCGCCACGTTAAAGACCGGGAAGTTCGGCAAGCCAATGAAGTCGACCACGTAGCCCAAGCCGGGTCCGGGAGGACGGGTGAGACGGTCGATCAGATTGCCCAGCAACCCGCCAAGCAATCCCCCCAAGGCCAATGCCCAAGCCGGCGATGTGATCGTGCGGGAGAAACGAATGATGACGGCACCGACGATCACCGCAACGATCGTGAAGATCCAGGTGTAACCGGTGCCCATCCCGAACGCCGCACCGGTGTTCTCTACGTAGGTCAGGCGCAAGAGCGGTTCGATCAGGTAGATGGGCCCCTCGCCCGATTGGATGCGTGGTCGAAGTTCGGCAAGCGCCCAAGCCTTGGTCCATTGATCGAGGATGACGACACCGGCAGCGGTTCCCCCAAGAATGGCAAGAACCACGCGATGCGCGCTTCGGGCTGATCCACCCTGGGTCTCGGAGGGAATCTGCGCCACGCCGCCAGCCTAGGTGGCCGGGGTTTCGAGCCTAGAAACGCTCTTCGGCTTCCTTGCACGAACGACACAGTGTTGCCCGCGGGAACGCCTGGAGCCGGAACTTTCCGATCGGCTTCCCGCACGACTCGCACACACCGTAGGAGCCATCCTCGATCCGGGCCAGCGCATGGTCCACCTGGTCGAGCATGTCGCGCGCATTGTTGGCAAGGGACATTTCGTGCTCGCGCTCGAAGGTCTTGCTGCCCGCGTCGGCTTGGTCATCACCCGCGCCGTCACCGGAGTCCCGAATAAGGTCGGCAAGGCCTTCTTCGGCGGTTGCGATCTCCTCTAGCAGCCGAACGCGCTCGCTGAGCAGTTCGCTTCGGACGTCTTTCAGTTCCTGGGTCGTCCATGGCGACTCATCCTCGCGAACCACGGGGCGCTTCTTTGCCGGCTTGGCCACGCTCTTCTTGAGAGCCGTCTTCGCAGGAGCCGCTTTCCTCGCAGGGGCGGCCTTCTTGGCAACCTTCTTCGCGGCCTTCTTCGCAGGGGCGGCCTTCTTGGCAACCTTCTTCGCGGCCTTCTTCGCAGGGGCGGCCTTCTTGGCCGCCTTCTTAGCGGCCTTCTTGGCTGGAGCCGCCTTCTTCGTGGCTGCCATGGCCACCCCCTCGTCTCATTTCAGCCGCAGCGGTACGTCACCGCGGCAGCGTGCAGGAATGGTAGGGGTGGCCCACGCGTCACGGGTCACCGGCACGCCGACCCCCACGACTATCCTCCCCATTCGGACAGGAGGCGCCATGTACAAGGCCGTGCCCGCGCAGATCGATCTGCCGGCCATGGAGCACGAGATTCTCGATCTGTGGGATCGAGAATCGGTGTTCGCACAGTCGGTGGCCAGAGCCGAGGGACGCCCCCTGTGGACCTTCTACGAAGGGCCTCCAACGGCCAACGGAACACCGGGCGCGCACCACGTCGAGGCCCGAGTCTTCAAAGACATCTTCCCCCGCTACCGGACGATGAAGGGCTACTTCGTGCCCCGTCAGGCGGGCTGGGACTGTCACGGCCTCCCCGTGGAGTTGGCCGTGGAGCGTGAACTCGGCTTCAGCGGCAAGCAAGACATCGAGGACTACGGAATCGCCGAGTTCAACGCCAAATGCCGCGAGTCGGTCCTGCGGCACGTCGATGAGTTCACCCAGATGAGTAAGCGGATGGCGTTCTGGGTAGATACCGACTCTGCCTACTGGACGATGGATCCGGACTACGTCCAAAGCGTGTGGTGGTCACTCAAGACGATCTTCGACAAAGGACTTCTCGTCCAGGATCACCGCGTCGCCCCGTACTGCCCACGCTGCGGGACCGGGCTTAGCGACCACGAACTCGCGCAGGGCTACGAGACCGTCGTGGACCCGTCGGTGTACGTCCGCTTCCCCCTTGTCGACGGCCCCGTGCACGATGACTTCCCGGCCGCACAACTCCTCGTCTGGACAACCACCCCATGGACTCTGGTGTCCAACACCGCCGTTGCGGTCCGACCTGACGCAACGTACGCCGTGGTCCGGACATCGGACAACGAAGAATTAGTGATTGCCGAGGAACTCCTCTCGCACGTCTTCGGGGATGCTGAAGTAGAGGTCCTCGCCACGTTCCCGGGGTCAACCTTGGAGCGCTCCGGCTATCGGCGACCTTTCGACCTGGTGGACATCCCCGATGCCCATTACGTGATCCTGGCCGACTACGTCACCACCGACGACGGCACCGGACTCGTGCATCAGGCCCCCGCCTTCGGCGCCGACGACCTCATCAGCTGCCGACGTTACGGACTTCCGGTCGTCAACCCTGTGCGACCAAACGGTGACTTCGACGACGACGTTCCGCTCGTTGGCGGACTGTTCTTCAAAAAGGCCGACGAGACACTCACCGCAGACCTCGCCGATCGAGGCCTCCTCTTCCGGCGCGATCCATACGAGCACTCCTATCCGCACTGCTGGCGCTGCCACACACCGTTGCTCTATTACGCACAGCCGTCCTGGTACATCAAGACGACGGAGAGAAAGGACGAACTCCTCGCCCAAAATGAGGACACGAATTGGTACCCGCCCACGATCAAGTGGGGTCGCTACGGCGACTGGTTGACCAACAACGTTGACTGGGCGTTGTCACGCAATCGGTACTGGGGTACGCCACTACCGATCTGGCGCTGCGACGACGGACACCTGACCGCGGTCGGCTCACTGAGGGAACTGTCCGACCTCGCCGGGCGCGACGTCAGCGAAGTTGATCCGCACCGGCCCTACGTCGACGACATCGAGATCACCTGCCCAAAGTGCGGATCCCAAGCCCGGCGCGTGCCCGAGGTCATTGACTGCTGGTATGACTCCGGCGCCATGCCATTCGCGGCTCTGGGCTACCCACATCACAACACCGAGGCCTTCGAGGATCAGTACCCTGCCGATTTCATCTGCGAGGCCATCGACCAGACACGCGGATGGTTCTACTCGCTCATGGCGGTTGGCACCCTCGTCTTCGACAAGTCTTCATACAAGAACGTGGTGTGCCTGGGCCACATCCTGGACGAAGACGGTCGAAAGATGAGCAAGCATCTCGGCAACGTCCTGGAGCCGATTCCATTGATGGACGAGCACGGAGCAGATGCGGTCCGCTGGTTCATGCTCGCGTCAGGTTCACCCTGGCAAGCCCGGCGCGTCGGCCACGCAGCGATCGCCGATGTTGTCCGACGCACCCTGCTCACCTACTGGAACACCGTTTCCTTCCAGTCCCTCTACGCACGAACGGCCGGGTGGCAACCGAGCGACGGCGCACCCGCTCCCAGCGAACGCCCGATCATCGATCGTTGGGTGCTCTCCGAGGCGAACAAGGTGGCGCGTGAGGTAGACGACGCTCTCGAAAACTTTGATACCCAGCGTGGCGGACGAATTCTCGCTGAGTTTGTCGATGATTTATCGAACTGGTACGTGCGCCGATCCCGCCGACGATTTTGGGATGGGGACCCGGCCGCACTGGCTACCCTCAACGAAGCACTACGCATCATCACGCTGTGTCTGGCTCCCTACACTCCGTTCATCGCCGAACGGGTGTGGCAGGACCTCTTCCGCCCGACCGACACGGATGCGCCGACTTCGGTCCACCTCGCGGCATGGCCGACGCCCGACGAGTCCGAGATCGACGACGATCTCGCTGGCCAAATGGCCCTAGTTCGCCGGATCGTGGAACTGGGTCGCGCCGCACGAGCGAGTAGCAGCGTGCGCACCCGCCAGCCCCTCTCCCGGGCACTGGTTTCCGCACGGGGATGGTCCGACCTTCCCACTGAACTCGTTGCTGAAGTTGCCGACGAGTTGAATGTTCGCGCAATGGAGTCTCTCGGCGAAGCCGCTGATCTCGTGGATGTGGCCGTCAAGCCCAACTTCCGAGAACTTGGGAAGCGCTTCGCGAAGAAGACACCGACGGTCGCCCAAGCGATCACCGGCACCGATCCGAGTGAGCTTGTGGCTGAACTCCGCGCGTCTGGCAGCTACCGAATCACCGTCGATGGCGAAGACGTCGACATCCACGGGGAAGACGTCATCGTGACCGAAACACCGCGTGAAGGCTGGACGGTGGCCAGTGACGCCGAAGACTCCGTCGCCGTCGACCTTCACATCGACGACGACCTCAGGCGAGCGGGTCTGGCTCGCGAGTTAATACGCGCAGTCCAAGAAGCCCGCAAGTCCTCAGGCTTCGACATCACCGATCGCATCGAGCTCACGTGGGACTCCGACGATGCCGACATGGCAGCGGTTTTCGCCGAGCACGGCGCCACGATCGCTGACGAAGTCCTTGCGGTGAAGACCGAACGCTCGCAACCGCGGACAGACGTGGAAAACGTTCAGACCGATCTACCTGTGCACGTCGGCATCCGAAAAACTCCGAACGCTTAGACGCTGTCGGGATTGATGTCGAGTTCGTCCACCAGGGCGATCTGCTTCTCTAGCATGTCCCGAACCCTGTCTCGCACGGCGACGAGTTCCTCGAACTCCGTGGCTGGCACTCCTGCCACGACCGGGTTTTCTGCTGTGGTCTCGACGTTGTCACCCTCAGTCGCCACCACCACAGTAGGTTCGGTATTCGGATCGTCCTGCGCAGGCACGGGGGTGACGAGGGTGACGTGTCGATCGACATCTTCGGCATCCCGAGCAATGACGATTTCTTCCAGTTCCTTTTGAGCAGCTGAAAGGCGCGTCTGCAATTGCTGCACTTGCGAACGGAGCGCGTCGGCTTCATCTCCGAGTCGCTGATTTTGACTCGAATACTCCGCAATTGCCGCTTCAACATTGTCGAGGAATGCATCGACCTCGCCCATTTTGTAACCGGCCCGAGCCCGGGTGGTTCCGAAACGGACGTCACGCACTTCTTCCGGAGTCAAAGTCACGTTTGTGACCCTAGAGCAAGACGACGAAATTGATGAGCAACTGAACGCCAAGGATCAGCACCAGGAACGCCAGGTCGAGAGACACGCTGCCGAGACGAAGGGGAGGGATCACTTTGCGGAGAGCACGCAACGGCGGATCAGTGATGGTGTACACGAACTCAGCAATCAGCAGCAGCGGACCCCGTGGTTCCCACGATCGAGCAAAAATCTGTACGAAGTCCAAGACGAGACGCGCGATGAGAACAAGCCAATACAGCCACAGGACTGTTCCCAGAATCTGGCCGATGATGCTCACCGCTGTGACACTCTCCTAGAACGCTGCTCAGCTTTGATTGAAGAACCCGTCTTCTGCGATTTGAGCACGCGCCTGATCCCCCAAATCGACATTCGCAGGCGACAGGAGGAACACCTTGCCAGTGATGCGCTCGATGGTGCCGTGCAGACCGAACACCAGACCCGCCGCGAAGTCGATGATCCGCTTGGCGTCCATTTCGTCCATGTCCCCAAGGTTCATGATCACCGGCACGCCGGAGCGAAATTCCTCCCCGATCCGGCGAGCATCGTTGTATGAACGAGGATGAATGGTCTCGATTCGGCTGAGGTCTCCGAACGAGGGAGCCCTCGTGGGTGCCGGCGCCATGGGCGCCCTCTCGGCCATCGAGTCAGGACGAATCGTCCGGACCGAACGAGGCTCGCTGATGGGACGTACGCTCCGCACGGCGTAACGATCGTCCTCCTCTTCCTCGTCGTAGCGGTCTCGGAATCCCCGACGGGAGCCCCGGTCCTTCGTGGCGTTGCGGGCCGGTTCGTCGTAATCGTCAAACTCGTCGTAGTCGTCGTACCCCGAGTCCTCTACCAGCCCGAGGTACACAGCCATTTTGCGCATCGCGCCAGCCATCGTGCACCTCCTTCGGACACCAAGCACTCGCGGATCCGCCATGGACCGCCGCGTTGTATATGACGCTACTGCACTCGGGGGCGTTCCCCGAGTATCGCGCCACCTACCCGCACCTGTGTCGCCCCCTCGGATATTGCCTCCTTGAGGTCGTGACTCATTCCGGCTGAGATAGTCCGGGCCGTTGGCCACACCCTTTGGATTCGATCGGCCACCTCGCGCAGTCGAGCGAAGGCAGCCGTCGGCTCGACCCCGGTATCCGGATGCGGCGCCACAGCCATGACTCCGGCCAACCTGAGTGTCGTGGTCGACGCGATCCTTTCGGCCAATTCCGTTGCACCGTCCGGCGCCACACCACCCCTGCCCGGCTCCGGGATTGGATCAAGATTCACCTGAACCAACACCTCGAGCGGTTCTCGTTCGCCACGAGCCACTGCGGAGTCGAGTGCATCGACGAGTTCGGGGCGGTCGACCGACTCAACGACATCGGCCCAGCCAGCAACCGACGCCGCCTTATTGCGCTGGAGTCTGCCGATCATGTGCCACCGGACGTTCAGATCGTCCAATTCCGCGAACTTTGCTTTGGCTTCCTGGTCTCGGTTCTCCCCTACGTCGTGCACGCCTAACTCGGCAAGCAGACGGACATCGCTAGCCGGAAAAGTCTTGGTGACCACCACCAACGAGACCGGGTCGGTTTCACTATCGCGTCCCGCCTCGCGGCAGGCCTGTTCGATTTGCCCATCGATCGCGGCCAGGCGCTCACCGAGTTCGCTTCGTCGATCAGCGCCCACGATCGTGTCCCTCGCCCTCAGTATCGATGATCACGGCAAGTGCATGGCGCCCTGTGCGACCCGCTGCTTGTGGATCGAGTGATGCCCGCCGATAGCTGAACCACGACGCCGATTCGAAGGTGCACCCAGCGATGGCCTTCACGCTAACCCCCAGATCCATCAGGCGCCGTCGAGCCCCGGAATGCACATCCAGACCCTGCTTTGCCTCATCGTCATTGGCAATGCCCATGAGAGCAGCCTTTGCGACGCTCGGGGAACACGAATCCCGAACTTCCCTTCGACGCTCTGGATCCACGCGATAGCAGCGACCGCAGATCGCCGGGCCGAGAACGGCATTGAGGTGCACACCACCGGTGTCACGGATCGCTTGGACCACCGCACCGATGACGTCCATCACAAGACCGCGCCAGCCACAGTGCGCAACACCAACAATTGGGTGCCCGTCGGCACCGACCGCGTGCAATCCGATCACCGCACAGTCTGCACCGAGAGCGACGAGACCGAGTCCCGGAGTCGTGGTGACAAGGGCATCGACTCCGGGGTAACTTCCAGACGCCGCAACTTTGCCAACCGCGTTGCCGTGCACGGCCTTGATGAAGGCCAAGCCACGGGTAGCGCCGAGTTCGCGCTGCAGCGCAGCGCGATTGGCCGCCACCGCACCCGACTCATCACCAACGTGATCGGCCATGTTGCCGCGCGCGAACGGACCGGAACTGAAGCCGCGCTCGGTCGTGCTCAGGACGTATCGCGATCGGTCTTCGAATCCATCGACTACCCATCGCCCACCGAGAGTCCGTAGGTCGGGGAAGCTCCTACCGGCGCTCGGCTGCTCGGACACTCGTCACCTCAAGAAGTCAGGGACGTCCAAGTTGTCATCGGAATCGGCGAATACCGCGGCTTTGGGCTGCTGCACCATCGGAATGTCTCCGGTTGCATCGGTGGCTCTGGCCGGAGCCGTCATCTTGCGCGCAGGCGGCTCTCCACCCTCGAAACCAGCCGCAATTACCGTGACACGAACCTCGTCGCCCAGGGTGTCGTCGATCACCGCGCCGAAGATGATGTTCGCGTCAGGGTGCGCGGCATCACTGACCAGGCGGGCAGCTTCGTTGATCTCGAAGAGACCAAGGTCACTGCCACCGGACACCGATAGCAGAACGCCGTGAGCTCCATCGATTCCAGCTTCCAGCAATGGGCTCGAGATTGCTTTCTCGGCAGCCTGCATCGCTCGATCCTCGCCCCGAGCCGAGCCGATGCCCATGAGAGCCGAGCCAGCTGCGTGCATGACGCTTTTGACGTCAGCGAAGTCCAGGTTTATCAGTCCAGGAGTGGTGATGAGGTCGGTAATGCCCGAGACTCCCTGCAGCAGGACGTGATCGGCCTGACGGAAGGCATCGATAACGCTAATCTCGCGGTCCGCAAGAGACAGCAGGCGGTCATTGGGAATAACGATCAATGTGTCGACCTCGGACCGCAGCTCCTCAACGCCCTGATCGGCTTGGACCTGCCGACGTCGACCCTCGAAGCCGAACGGGCGCGTCACAACACCGATGGTCAGGGCTCCTAGGGAGCGTGCGATCTTGGCGATGACGGGCGCACCACCGGTTCCGGTGCCACCACCCTCTCCGGCGGTAACGAACACCATGTCGGCACCCTGCAGCACCTCTTCGATCTCCTCGATGTGATCTTCGGCTGCCTTGCGTCCCACCTCCGGGTTCGCTCCAGCACCGAGTCCGCGAGTCAATTCGCGACCGATATCGAGTTTCACGTCCGCATCGCTCATCAGCAGAGCTTGGGCGTCGGTGTTGATGGCGATGAACTCCACGCCCTTCAAACCGACCTCGATCATGCGGTTGACCGCATTCACGCCGCCGCCACCGATGCCGACGACTTTGATCACTGCCAAGTAGTTCTGGGGAGCCGCCACAGCTGCCCGTCCTTTCCTCCACGCCGGTGCGAGGGGGCGCACCGACTCGTGCGGCCCGGTGCCAAAGTCTCAACCTTTACTTAAGGCTGAAACATCGCTTGGCCCGAAGCCGGCGGGAGGGTAGGGGGTTTATGCCCCGCAGCGCAAGTGCAACGCGATCTCAATCCCAGGAGCCCGGAAAATTCCTACTCCTTAGGGCCCCTTTCGCGGAATGTTGCTGGAAGAGACGGGGCGCTGACGTCATAGGACTCCGCTCGCCTCGGCAGTAGTGACCGGAGCACCTCAGCTTTTAAGTCCGCCTCATCGGCGTTGCCCCACCGGACGATCGATTCGTTGCCGAGTTCAAGTCGGATGTCGTCCGGACTCACCGCCTGAACAACGCGGACTCGTCGTTCGATGTCTTCCGGAAGCGACGTCACAACATCAACGGCCACCTTGACCGCCGGACCTTCTCCACGGATAACCGGATCGGTTAGCCACAGGCCACCGGGTGGATCGAACACCACACCTTGTGCATCCACGCCGCTTCGGACGTCACCGTCTTCCAGCACTGCCACAGGTATGCGCTCGGTAACGGCAAGGACAACGTCGTTCGGCCATGCTCGACGTGCCTCGACGGTATCCACCCA
>Ga0075480_10003375_pt1 | contig 10222 bp, 11 predicted proteins | sample DEB08_DNA_7_FD_81590 | JGI IMG/M metagenome (GOLD analysis project Ga0075480, IMG submission 81590) | Aqueous microbial communities from the Delaware River and Bay under freshwater to marine salinity gradient to study organic matter... | ecosystem: Environmental > Aquatic > Marine > Coastal ...
ACCACACGACGCCGTGAAGGACACGATGCCAGCCAGATCTTTCACAACCGCGCCAACCGTCAGGACAAGCATCCCCGCAAAACTGTCGCCCCAAAGGACAATTCTTCCATTGTGATGCTGATCTAAAGTGCGCACAAAATCTACGGCATCCGAAATACCTTTGGCTTGAACCCAAGGATTGATCGTTTGGCGCACTGCTCCACCACTTGCGCCAAATCCAGCGTGATCAAATAAGAAGACGTTAAAGCCGTTTTTTTGAAATTCTGATGCATAGTCAGACAAACACATCGTGATTGTGGCAGAGGTTCCGTGGCACATCGCAATGCATGGCCTTTAGGGCCATTTTCTGCACCGTACCACCGGCCTTTCAGCGTTGCACCTTCAGAAAAAAACTCTTTTTCGATGAACATGTTTTTCTCCAATTGGAAAAAGCGAACTAACTCTTTCAAAGCCTAGCGCACTGCCTTTACAAAAACCAGACGCGGATAAATGTCACCGTGGGTATATCAATTTTTGCGGCAATCACCCCACGGCACACCCCTTATTTTATATCAATTTGGTAATTTTACGAGACTGTGTTATCGTCCACGAAGCCAACATGGGAAGATTACAATTCGCTATATGAGGAAGGGCCGAAAGCGACCGGTCCGGTGAATCGGTATCAATGTGATTCGATACCCGCTTTGATGTCTTAAACACGCTCTGGCCCAAATGTCTTGGGCACACGTTTTTCCCTGATATAGCTTTATTTAATTTCTGCGTGTTCAGGCAAAACAAAACAACAGGGAGAAGTTAAATGTCTACTTTAGAGAAAAAATCATGGTCCAGTCCGGATGGATCGCAAACGCCAGACAAAACGCACGGCGCGACGATAAATTTTGGCGCCGTGAGCCTGACAAAAGTTAACCTTCAACCCGGCTGGAAATGGTCAGAGTGCATCAAACCGCATGTTGAAACGCATAGCTGTCAAGCTGGACATATTGGCATGGTCCTTCAGGGAACACTTCATGTTGTCTCTGACGACGGATCCGAAATCACGGTGAGCGCTGGTGACGCCTATCGTTTTGCCCCGGGGCATGATGCCTGGGTTGTCGGGAATGAACCAGTCATTGGCGTAGAGTTTTCCACGTCTGGCAAAGAATTTGCCGCTTGGACACGTGGCGAAGGCTAAACCTAAATCACGTCAATCATAATCGTGAGGTCAGTCTTTTCCGCTCATGCGAAGACAGACCTCACACAATTAATTTAGGAGAAACCACATGGCGATTCTCGCGCTCTGTATGCCTATTTTGCCAGGGAAGATGGAAAAATGGCAGGCAATGATAAATCAAGTCAAGTCCACTCCGGACTTTGCCCAGTCAAGAGAGTTGGCAGGAGTGCACGAAAGGACCTTTGTTCAAAACACGCCAGCAGGGGACTTTTTGATTATCACGCTTGAAGGGGACAATCCGGCAGAGAGTTGGGCAAAGATCACCTCTTCAATGCCACCAGATTTTGCTGAGTTTGCATTGGATGTTCACGGATTGGATGTTCACGCCCCACCCCCGCCATTGCCGGAATTAATATTTGATAGTCGAGCATAAAGACCGAAAAACGGAGAGAAAAAATGTCAAATAAAATGAATACACCCGCTGACAGAGATCGCAGACAACAATTTGGAGCGATGCGTGGACGCGATCTATATTGGGGTTTTACCTTGGCTATATTCAGCAATTTAGCCACCTTATACATTTTATCCCAAGGGGGCCATGACCCAGGCTTGGCTGTCGCGGCGATCGTCGTTGGAACGTTTGTGTTTGTTATGATTAACTCATTCGACTGCATGGACGATCTAAAGGCCAACGCCGATGACATGGACGAAGAAGAAGCTGTGACAAATTTTGGTAGCAAATTCCTAAGTGCGCCCTGGGGTATGTTCAAAAGTGTCGTTACGCTTATTTTTGGTGCAACCGCATTAACACAATTGGGCGAAATTTTCGGTTGGTTCTAGCGGGTCATTTCGAGCGAACCTAAAATCCCCAGTGATCAGACAGGCTGCTTTGATCACTGGGTCTCTTTAGTGGCAGATACCTGATACGAGGCACCAAAGAATGAGATCGGTTTACCCGTCTAGGTAGGCACCAACAGGATGTGTTTAAATATGCCTGCGCAAAATTCGGAGCTGGGGTATCCCCTGTTATTCAAAATATACTCCAAGCTGCACTGCGCAGAAAAATGATAAATATTTCTGTAAGTTACTTTTCACAAATGATCTTTAACATAAAATTTGACGACGAAAGGCGGCTCGACTCAATGGGGGTAGACCGGTATACTCTGCATGTTTCATTAAAACCGGGCAAAACGATATGAAGTTCCGCACTGCGAAAGAGTATATTGAACTTTCAATTACTGATGGAACGCCACGGAAGGCGTTTTTGACAGCATGTGTGGTTGGCACGATTTTGACGGCAATAAATCACTGGGAGACCCTTTTAATCGGAAAATACCCGCCCATAACAAAGGTCATTCTCACATATTGCGTGCCTTATGTCGTGACGACTTGGGGATCGGTTTTGGGAAAGTTATCCAGAACATAAACTTCCAAACTTACAACGTCATTCACTGCAAATATTCCATATTTTTTTAAGTCGCAGGGTGATATCCATGATGCGTGAAACAGATCAAAAAATTGCAGAATGATATTTATTATGCGAATAATATGATAGGCCTCACTCAGAGGATGGTTTGGCACCAGGCACGGTCGCCAATGTGGCGTTCTTAAAAAAAACCTTCGGAGGAAATCCAATGGTATTAGAAGAATTTTTTAATTCAAAAAAGGTTATCGACCTGAGCTTTTTCAACTTTGAAAATGCCATTACCGCAGCATATTTTGCTGATACAGACTTTAACGTCGTACGAGTGAATAAGAATTTTCGAAACTTCTTCCCTGCATTGGGTAATTTACAGGGCGTATATTTTCCAGACATATTGAAAGCATTGGGATTGCCTGACGAAGTTCAGCAAGAATTCACGAAAACCATTAAGGAAAATGGTCAAGTCTTATTGCCAAGGCTTGAGATTGAGCAAAACGGTGAAATAAAAGTCTACTCACTTTTATCCACGATCACGCAAAGTTCTGATTTTTCTTTTCTACATGGCATTCAAGGGCAATTTGTTGATCGAACAAACGAAGATACCCTTAGGAAAGAAAAAGAAAAGTTAATTGAGGAACAGCTTCGAAATCAAGAATTGATAAAGCAGAAAAGCGAACGTCTGGAGGCAATCTCAAAGAGGCTTGCAAGCTATCTCTCACCGCAGGTTTACAGTAGTATTTTCGAAGACGCCGATGAGGGCAGCAAAAAACATAAGCGCAAAAACCTTACTGTTTTCTTTTCTGACATCGTGCGCTTCACCGATATGAGCGACACGCTTGAACCAGAACTCTTGGCAAAGCTTGTCAACAATTACCTCTCCGAAATGACAAATATCGCAATAGAATTTGGTGGAACCATCGATAAGTTTATTGGGGATGCGGTGATGGTATTTTTTGGAGATCCAAAATCTGAAGGAGATCGACAAGATGCGCTGAACTGCGCAAAAATGGCTATTCGTATGCAACAACGTGTGGGCGAACTTCAGGATTATTGGAAAAACCTAGGAATAGGAGAAGAGATACAGGTACGGATGGGAATATCCACGGGTTATTGTACGGTCGGAGATTTTGGTTCACAGCAACGTCTTGATTACACCGCCTTTGGGAGTCCGGTAAATCTGGCGGCACGCCTTGAGTCTTTAGCCTCACCAGGCGAGATCGTCGTTTCAGAACAATGCTTTGAGCTTATTTCAAGTGACATAGAGTGCACGCCCTTTAAAACCGTCACCCCCAAGGGTTTTTCCAGACCGATCAACACCTATACCGTTTCAAAAGACGCCACATCCAGTTTGCTTAGGCAACAGTCAAATTATAAGAAATTTGGCAATCGCGTTTCTATTGATATCTTTGATACATCCGACATCAATGCAGCAATTATTGAATTGAAAGAAATTGAAAAAGAATTTGAGAAGTTATTAAAAAACGATACATCTGTCGGGACAAAATAATTTAAGGACAGTTAATCCAATAATTCTTCAACCGAAGGCAAGTTCGAAACAAATAACTTCATTTATTCTTATTAACTTCAAAATGTTATGTAACTTTATACGGGATAAAGATCTCTTAACCCACGAAGCAAATAACACATTATGTTATCCGATGTCGCAGGACACCAATTTCCGCTATCCGCTGAACCATGGATATATCTTTATCGTATTGAGTATTTTTTTTGAAAGAAAATTGGCCTTTTAGCACAAAATATGGTAATCGCCTGACATCGGCACGCTAGATATGTGGCGAATGTGTAGCCAACGCAGGAGTTATAAATGACACTACAAAGTAATATGATGATGTTCACCAGAGCAGCTGGAATAATTTATGGACTTTGGTTTTTCTTAGCGCCTAGCTCATATTTTTCTTTAATGCTTGTCCCAGAAGAAATGGTCAATGAGCTTGGCATAGGTCAGACACAGCAACTTGGCTTGGCGCTTTTTGCGATTGTTTGGTGGATTTACCGAACAGCCCCTCATATTACGCCCGATAACTGCTCTGAATTCATGGTGACCCACACCGGAGGATGGGGAATCTTTGCCGTTGGCGGGTTGTATTTGACACTCACATCGGGTGTTGCACTCATGCAAAATCCGTTTTTCTTTCAAAGTGTGGTATTCCTAATCATCGCCTTCGCGTTTTACGCAAAACGCGCACCTGATGAGAGCGAAGCTGTCGGCTGACAAAGGATGAATTAACGTTGTGGTCCACGTTGTGAAAGGGCGTGGACCATGCTTATTTTAAGCGCTGTTTTGGAGGCTTAGGGCCCTTCATTCGTTCATCTAGCCGCTTTTGACGCAATGAGATAACTGCGCCAAACAGTAAGATAAAAGAGGCCATAAGTAAGCCAACGCCGATGTTGTCAAATATATCGCCGACAACTCCTGCGAGGTATGGGCCAACTGTCTGTGCAATCGCAAAAACCACTGTAAATAAGCTTATAGAAAAAGCCCACAGACGCTCTGGCAGGTTTTTTCGTGTGAAATTCGTGATGGCCCCGGGCGCCATAAATACCGAAATGCCAAATATTGTCGCGGAAACGATCAGCCCCCCTAACCCAGATGACACCATCGGGATACTTGACCCGATCGCTATGCAGGTCAAAATGACAGAAAGCGGTACACCATTGTCAAACTTCGCAAAGACAGGTTTCCAAACAAAGGGGGATAGGCATATGCAAACCCCAAGAAGAACCCAGATCAATGCCATAGACAGAGCACTCATAGACTGCGACACCATCCACGCGGAGAGAAACGTCAAATAGACAATATATCCCACACCAAAAGAGGCATAACCGATAAATTCCGGCAACATTTTAGAAAAAGGCAAACGTTGATTTGCGGATACGGCAGTGGTTGTCACATGCAAATTGCGTGCTGCCCAAAGACCGAACGGGGAAAATAAAATACTCACAAGACCGATAACCAACCAGCAAAGCGGCCATGCTGAATTCCCGCGAAAATCCAGTAAAAGAGGAATAACCAACGCCGCCAACACAATGCCCAATCCACCTCCTGTTCCAAAAAGAATGGCAATAGAGAGGGCGTTACGCTTGGGATTATCTTTAAATAAACCAGACGCAAGCGCACCAGCAGTTGAAAATGAAATTGCACCGAAGATCCCAGCCAAAAACCGCAGGAGATACTGCATCACAATATCGGCAAATAAGCCCGTCAAGGTTAAGACAGCGGATGTGGTGACCAACCCGAAGGCAAATAGTTTTTGAGAGGAAATATTTCTCACCATGACCATTGTGAGAATGGCACCTAGAATATAACCAAACGCATTTATCGTACTTAACCAGCCCGCTTCGCCGTAATTCCATCCCATTTCAGCCTGCATCGCAGGCAAGAGTAACCCATAGGCAAATCGCGCAAAACCATTTGTAACGGTCACCCCAAGAAGGAGGCCAATCAAGATGAACCATTGCTTTATGTCGCTGTTATCCACTTGAAACTCTGCTTAACCCTTCTGAACCGAGTGTAGGTCACAGTACTCTTAATTTTAATGTAGGGAAGCAATTTGATGCAAAAAATGACATCACAGTACGCAGGGCAAATGAATGGAAAAGTTGTCCTTCATTCGCTATGAATAAAAACCTGTAAATTCGATGAGGCAATCTATGGCAGTTTTGGTGGTTATCGCGCATCCGGAAAAGACTTCATTTACCCATAGCTGGGCAAACGAGAGTATCAAAGCCGCAAAAATGCTCGGTCATCAAGTTTTGATCTCCGACATTTACCAAATGGGCTTTGATCCGATAGAGAAGGCGGTCCATTACAACAAGACATACCCTGAAAACCAGTTTGATATTCTTAAAACGCAAGAATTTCATTCACGCCAGAACACTCTGCCCGCAGATATCGAAGAAGAAATTTTTAAATTCCGAGAATGCGAGCTTGCTATTTTTCACTTTCCAATTTGGTGGTTTGCACCACCCGCCGCCTTGAGGGGATGGATGGAAAGAGTTCTTGTGAATGGCCGCATGCATGACACGCACAACCGGTTTGACAAGGGACTTTTCAAAGGAAAGCGCGCGCAGTTTTGTGTGACCATGGGGGCCTCTGGCCAAGAAAGTTCTCACAATGGAAAGGAAGGCGACATTAACATGTTGCTCTGGCCCATGGCCTACACCTTACGATATATTGGAATGGATATTCTGCCATATAAAATCTTGAATTCTGTTCACAGCTACCATTCGGACGAACATAAAAAAGGTCTTGAAAAATATCTGAGTAGGGAAATCAAAAAACAAAAATCCCTCATCCAAAATTTCCAAAACAAAGAGGTTTTGAAATTCAATTCTGATGCGGATTTTAACGAGGAAGGGCAACTAAAGGAGAATGCAAAATCCTACTCTCCTTTTATTCGTCCAAAACCTTAAAAGTGCCAGCTAGAGCGTTTTTTTATGGTAAAATCTTATAGCTTTGAAATTGGGGGAAAAATGTTGATACTCTGGCTTCATAGATAAATTGCAAACGAAACCGCACCATGTGTAGAGGTCAGAGATGAGAATACTCTTTACGGGAGGATCCGGTAAGGCGGGACAATACAGTATCAGATACTTGCTAGAGCAAGGTCACACAATCTTAAACTTGGATCAGGTGATCTTTGATCATCCAAATGTTATGACCCGTCTTGCTGACATCACGGATGCGGGACAGGTCTATGATGTGATGAGCAGCTATGCGCATTATGGTGAACTTACCCCCGGCACCGGCGTTCCAAAATTTGACGCCGTTGTGCATTTTGCGGCAGTGCCGAGGTTGCTACAAACGAGTGACAATGAATGTTATCGTGTAAACACGCTTGGGACCTACAATGTCATCGATGCCGCAGTAAAAATGGGCGTGCGAAAAGTGATCTTCGCCTCTTCAGAAACGACATATGGCGTCTGCTTTGCCGATGGGGAGGTCAAACCTGAGTATCTGCCCATAGACGAGGACCACCCAACTGTTCCAGAAGACAGCTACGCTATGTCAAAGGTGGTCAACGAAGCAACCGCCAAGAGTTTTCAAAAACGAACAGGGTTTGATATTTACGGTTTGCGGATCAACAACGTCATTGAACCACACGAATACAAAGGAAACTTTCCAGCCTATCTACAGGATCCGGACCTAAGGCGCCGAAATATCTTTTCCTATATTGACGCCCGCGATCTGGGCCAGATGGTTCAAAAGTGTCTTGAAACAGACGGGCTTGGGTATCAAATTTTCAATGTATCCAATGACGACCATTCCGTAGGATTGAGTTCCGCTGAAATAATGAACCGTTACTACAGCGATGTTCCTTTAAGATCCGATCACATGCCCGAGAGTTTCTATTCGAACGAAAAGGCAAAACGCCTTTTGGGGTTTATGCCTGAACACAGTTGGCGGGATTATATTTAACCCGACGGCGTCATCACTGACCTTTCGATTTCGTCAAAGCTGTCTTTAAAGGAGGTCCGCAAAGTGCACGCGGGCAGCCTCCTTTTAGCAGAATGCTCAATTTGAGCGATAGATCGCTGCGACCCGTTCCAGTGCAGTTTCCACAGGCATTTCTTCGCTCTGCCCTGTGCGACGGGACGTGAGCTCCACAACCCCGTTCTTCAGCCCGCGGGGTCCAACCGTTATCCGCCAGGGAAGACCGATGAGGTCCATAGTCGCAAATTTGCCCCCTGCCCGTTCCTGCCGGTCGTCATAAAGCGGATCAAGGCCAAGCGCCCGAAGCCCACCATAAAGCGCATCACAGGCCGCATCTGTTTCACTGTCGCCCTGTTTCAGGTTCACAATTCCACAATGAAACGGCGTCACGCCTTCAGGCCAGATGATGCCATTGTCATCGTGCGAAGCCTCTATGATGGCCCCAATGAGACGGGAGACCCCAATGCCGTGGCTGCCCATATGCACGGGGACGCGCTCCCCGCTTTCCGTAGCAACCGTCGCGCCCATCGCATCTGAATATTTGGTGCCAAAGTAAAAGATCTGTCCGACTTCAATACCACGGCTTTTTCTTTGGCGCTCCTGCGGGATTTGCGCAAAAAGCGCCTCATCATGCGTTTCATCCGTTCGCGCATAGGGCGTCGTCCATTCCTTAAGGATCGAAGCACAGTCTTCACGGCTGTCATAATCGACAACCCGATCGCCAATCTTAAGATCCGTAATAGCACTGTCATAGAAAACTTCAGATTCTCCAGTCTCTGCCAACACAAGGAATTCGTGGGTATCATCGCCCCCGATCGGTCCGCTGTCAGCGCGCATGGGAATAGCCTGAAGCCCCATGCGTTCATAGGTTTTCAGGTAGCTTACCAAATGGCGGTTATAAGCATGAAGCGCGCTGTCGCGGTCGATGTCGAAATTATAACCATCCTTCATAAAAAACTCGCGTCCCCGCATCACACCAAACCGGGGGCGGATTTCATCGCGGAATTTCCACTGAATATGATAGAGCGTCATTGGGAGATCTTTGTAGCTTCCGACATGTGTCCGGAAGATATCCGTGATCAACTCTTCGTTCGTGGGTCCATATAGCATGTCTCGCTCGTGGCGGTCCTTAATGCGCAACATTTCCTGTCCATAGGCCTCATAACGTCCACTTTCGCGCCATAAATCCGCCGATTGAAGCGTAGGCATCAGCATTGGAATGTGACCCGCGCGAATTTGTTCTTCGTGCACGATATCTTCAAGTTTGCGCAAAACTTTGAACCCCAAGGGCAACCAAGAATAAATCCCTGCACTTGATTGTTTGATCATTCCCGCCCGCAGCATCAATCGATGGCTCACGATCTGCGCTTCAGCAGGATTTTCTTTCAGAACTGGCAAAAAATAACGGGACAGTCGCATGATGCATCCTTATCGGGTAAAGTGACCATTCCCTTAGCCCGAAGCCGTTTAATTGGCAATATGGCAGACACAGAGTTACTGCGAACACCCCGCGCATCTGCTTGCATACCCGCTCCAGATGCGACACATTAAAGAAAAAGTATTTATGGGACATTCATGGCTCTACCTGCCAGACAACAAGCTTTTTACTGGGGCATTGCCACAGTTATCTTCCTGCTCGTATTCTGGGCGCTGGGAAATGTGCTTTTGCCCTTCGTCATGGGGGCCGCAATTGCCTATTTGCTGGATCCCGTCGCGGATCGACTGGAGGCTATGGGATTAAGCAGAACGAGAGCAGTTTTACTTATCTCTCTGACAGCATTGATCCTTTTGTTGCCGCTCGCGCTTTTCGTTTTGAATGTCATCGTATCTCAGGTGAGCGCGCTGACATCTATTTCCTTTTCACCGGAAAAAATCATGGAAATTCAGGAACGTTTGGTGAGTATCCTGCCTGCGGCAATAGGTGAAAACATCAATCTGCAAAAAACCTTTGAAGACATCGCAGCCTTTATTCGACCAAGGGCGGAGTCGCTTTTCCAAAGCGTCGGCAAAAGCCTTCTTGGCGCCTTGATGAGTTCCGCCATGTCGTTGGTCAATATTATCGTGCTGATCGTGGTGGTGCCGGTGGTTGCGGTCTACATGCTGTTGGATTGGGACCACATGATTGAACGTATTGATGGGCTGTTGCCGCGTGATCACGCACAGACCATCCGCGGTCTTGCCAAAGAGATTGATA
>Ga0075480_10003377_pt1 | contig 10206 bp, 9 predicted proteins | sample DEB08_DNA_7_FD_81590 | JGI IMG/M metagenome (GOLD analysis project Ga0075480, IMG submission 81590) | Aqueous microbial communities from the Delaware River and Bay under freshwater to marine salinity gradient to study organic matter... | ecosystem: Environmental > Aquatic > Marine > Coastal ...
ATTCTCTTCTTCCTGAACGACATACAGATATGATTTTTGCTGTCATAGGAGAGGAACTAGGGGTCATAGGGATGATGTTTGTATTGCTTTCCTTTTTATTTATATTGTTAAAAGGATTCAAGATTGCAAAGGTAGCGCTTCAAAAAGGAAGATATTACAGCTCCTATGTTGTCTTTGGAATCTGCACCTGGTTTGCGATGCAAATCACGGTCAATATTGGCATGAATTTAGGTCTTTTACCTCCCAAAGGGTTTACATTGCCACTGCTAAGCTATGGCGGAACATCAATGATATTTGCCATAATTTCATTAGCCATTATTTTGCGTGTAGATATGGAAAATAGGACTAAATACTCAAAACAGCGTCACTATGTCTAAAAAAATTCTAATTATGGCTGGCGGGACAGGTGGCCATATTTTTCCTGCACTTTCAATTGCCAAAGAGCTAACCAAAAGAGGTGCGATAGTTCAATGGCTTGGTGGAAGAGACTCTATGGAGAGTGATTTAGTTCCAAGCTACAACATAAAATTTCATGGAGTATTTACAAGTGGAATTCGTGGAAAAAAATTACTATTCATTCTTAGAGCTTTATTGTTTCTGATTTTTGGGTTTATTCAGACACTAGCTCTCTTTTTAAAATACAGACCAAACGCGGTCATTGGAATGGGAGGCTATGCATCAGGCATTGGAGGCTTGGTTGCAAAAATTTTTTTTGTACCCTTATTTATTCATGAACAAAATACTATTCCTGGATCTACAAATAAACTTTTAAGCAAGATTTCAACTTTAAATTTTCAGGCTTTTGATCATTCATTTGATGAAAGAGTCCCAGTGATTACAACAGGGAACCCTATTCTATTTTCACCTCATCCAAAAAAACCTCCTACAGAAGTAAAAAATGTACTTATTTTAGGAGGCTCTTTAGGAGCAAAAAAAATTAATGAAATAATTCCAATGATTAAATCACCAGTCAACATCTGGCATCAAACTGGAAAAAATCATTTTGATGAAGTCAAGTCTTTTTATAGCAGGAGTGGCCACCCTCAAGCAAAAATAGATTCATTTATTAGCAATATGGAAGATGCTTATGCTTGGGCAGATTTAGTTATATGCAGAGCTGGAGCAATGACAGTTTCTGAACTAATAGCTTCAAATTCAATTGCGATACTTATTCCATTTCCATATGCAATCGATAATCATCAAACCATTAACGCTCAGTACTTGTCCAAACAAGAAGCAGGGATTTTAATTGATGAGAAAGACCTAACGCCAGATGCAATAGATGATGAAATATCTCAATTAAGTAAAGAAAAACTCAAGAAATTGAGTAAAAATCTTGGATTGCTTAAAGTGCAATATCCTGAGCGACTGATTGCTGATTATCTTCTGAATTAATACCAAGACGATTAAACAGAAGCTTATCATTGGCAATCGTTGGATTATCAGTAGTTAGAAGCTGCTCACCATAAAAAATTGAATTAGCTCCAGCAAAAAAGCAAAGTGCCTGCATCCCCTCTCCCATATCAAGGCGACCAGCAGATAACCTCACAACAGAATGAGGCATTAAGACTCTCGCAACAGCTATAGTTCTAACAAATTCACTTTCACTGGGGGGCTTTACATTCTCAAATGGAGTTCCAGGAATTGGAACAAGTAAGTTGATTGGAACACTGTCTGGATGCTTTTCAAGGTTAGCTAAAGATTGAAGCATTGAAGCTCTATCAGACTGTGTTTCACCCATCCCTAGAATACCGCCACTACAAACATTGATATTGGCATCCTTAACGGCTTCCAAAGTATCCAATCTGTCTTGAAATTGACGTGTTGTAACAACATTAGAATAGTGCTCTTTCGATGTATCAATATTATGATTGTAATAATCCAGACCGGCATCTTTTAGAACAGCAGCTTGCTTCGGGGATAACATACCCAGAGTCACACACGTCTCCATTCCCATTGCTTTTACGCCTTGAATCATTGGAATCACTTTATCTAAGCTTTTATCAGTTGGATTTCGCCATGCAGCGCCCATACAGAATCGAGTTGCTCCTTTGTTTTTTGCATTTTGAGCTTGCTTTAGAACTTCCTCAACCTCCATCAGCTTTTCACGCTCAAGCCCAGTGTCATATTTTGAACTTTGAGAGCAGTATGAGCAATCCTCAGGGCAAGCGCCAGTTTTAATATTTAATAATGAACTAACTTGGACTTTATTTGGATCGAATGCTTCTCTATGGATAGAATGTGCCATAAATAGAAGATCATTAAAGGGGAGCTCAAATAGAGCTTTAATTTCATTTATTTGCCAGTCATTTCTTAGTTCAATCATCTTTGTTATGAATTTTAAAATAAATTAACATGTATTTTAACGTATACAAATAGTTATTAATAGATTATAAAAAGCCGCACTCTGTGCGGCTTTTTATTATTTTGAATATAACAATATTAACAACTGTAATATAAGTCAAACTCAAGTGGCTGAGGTGAAGCTCTCATAGCAGTCACTTCTTGCATCTTTAGTTCAATGAATGAATCAATTACTTCATCAGTAAAAACGCCGCCCTGCTTAAGAAAATCACGATCCTTATCTAATTCTTCAAGAGCGATATGAAGCATACCACTGACTTTAGGAATAGATCCATCACTGTCTTCGTATAGATCCTGATCAGCTGGCTCGCCAGGATGTATCTTGTTTTTAATTCCATCAAGACCCGCCATTAAAAGAGCCGCAAAGGCAAGATATGGATTCGCTGTTGAATCTGGGAAGCGAACTTCTATTCTGCGTCCTTTAGGGTTCGATACAAATGGAATTCTTATAGCAGCTGAACGGTTCTTAGCTGAATAAGCAAGCATTTCTGGAGCTTCAAAACCTGGCACTAATCGCTTGTATGAATTAGTGGATGGATTTGTAAATGCATTTAATGCCTTCGCGTGTTTAATAACACCGCCAATATAGTAGAGTGCTGTTTCACTTAAGTTTCCATAGCCGTCACCATCGAATAAATTTTTACCATCTTTTGCAATTGACATATGAACATGCATGCCGTTTCCATTATCAACGGCAATTGGTTTTGGCATGAATGTTGCTGTCTTACCATATAGATGAGCTACATTATGAACACAGTATTTTAAAATCTGAGTTTCATCAGCTTTCTTAACTAGGGTATTAAATAATGCACCAATTTCACATTGTCCAGCTGTACCAACCTCGTGATGGTGAACTTCAGTAGTAACACCCATCTCTTCAATTGCTAAACACATTTGAGAACGAAGATCATGTAAAGAATCCACAGGAGGAACTGGGAAATAACCACCTTTAACTCTTGGGCGGTGACCTTTGTTACCACCTTCCATATCCTCACCAGAACTCCACGCAGCCTCTTCAGAGTTAATCTCAAAGAAAGCCTTGCCCATTCCATGTCCTGTATCCCACTTCACGCTGTCAAATACAAAAAATTCAGGTTCGTTACCAAAATAAGCAGTATCACCAATTCCTGAATCCTTTAAGTATGCTTCGGCTCTATGTGCAATTGAACGAGGGTCTTTTACATACCCCTTCATATCTGAAGGCTCGATAATATTGCAACGAATATTTAGAGTTACTTCTTCTGTAAATGGATCAATAATTGCCGTATCACAGTCAGGCATTAAAATCATGTCAGACTCGTTAATATCCTTCCAACCAGCAATTGAAGAACCGTCAAACATTTGACCTTCCTCAAGTTTTTCAGAATCAACAGTATGAGCTGGAACACTTACGTGCTGCTCTTTTCCTTTAGTATCTGTAAAGCGGAAATCTATAAACTTTACGCTTTGTTCTTCGATTGTTTTCATTACATCTTTTGCAGACATAGCTATACTCCCTAAAAATAATAGTAAATTTAATTTTGACAGGCATTGTCAGAAGTCTGCGCCGTTGCAAACGAAATGTTGACTCTAATCTAGATTGAGAACAACAAAAGATATTTCAACAGTGGATTATATCCTAGTTTTCAGGGCTTTTCACTAGAAAATAATTCAACTTAAGTTGATATTTATGAAATCCAATCTCTTGGTTTTAAAAAGTAATTCATTAGTTTTTCCTCTTCACTTTTTGACTCAATATTGAATTGATATACCCAGTTTACATTCGGTGGAAGTGACATAAGAATTGATTCAGTCCTCCCTCCACTTTGAAGGCCAAACAATGTACCTCTATCTTGAACTAAATTAAATTCAACATATCGGCCTCTTCTATAAAGTTGGAACTCTTTCTGCTTATCAGTGTAGGGCAATCCTTGCCTTCTTAGGACGATTGGCTTATAGGCTTCAATAAAATGATTTCCAATACTTTTCATAAACTCAAAGCAAGAATCAAATCCTCCTTCATTGAGATCATCAAAAAACAATCCACCAATACCGCGCTGCTCATTCCTATGACTTAGATAAAAATAATCATCACACCACTTCTTATACCTTTCGTAAACTTTATCTCCAAAGGGCTTACATGCCTTACTGGCAACTTCATGCCAATGAATTGCATCCTCTTCAAATCCATAATAAGGAGTCAGGTCAAACCCTCCACCAAACCACCATAAAGGCTCCTCACCCTTATTTTCAGCTATGAAGAAGCGAACATTTGCATGAGTTGTTGGAACAAATGGATTTTCAGGATGGAATACTAGTGAAATCCCAAGTGCTGTATATTTTCTTCCTTCTAATTCAGGTCGAAGCTCTGTAGCTGATTTGGGCATCTTATCGCCACTGATAATTGAGAAATTGACACCGCCTTTCTCAAAAAGACTTCCATTAGAAATGACTCGAGTGATTCCACTCCCCCGACCATCATCTCTCTCCCATACGTCTTTATCAAAGTCTGACTTTGAGTCTAAATCTCCAAACTCTTCACAAATATTAGTTTGAAGATTTAATAAATACTTTTCTACTTGTTCTATCATTAAGTAATTACCTAATACGCTCGCCAGTCATCAAATTAATTATCCGAGAAGGTTGAGAATTATACCCACTCGGAGGTAATGCATAGTCTAGCTGGTTTCCAAAGTAGCTTTTAAGTTCACGTTTAGTTGTAGCCACTTTTTTCCCTTGTAAATTTGCACTCGTTGAAATTAGAGCCGAGTCAGTTTTTTCACAAAAAAACTTGATCAGCGAATTTGAAGTAATTCTAACTGCTAAAAGCTCATTACCACCAGCCAATAAAGGTGGCAATTCATCTGACTTAGGCACTAAAAAAGTTGTTGGTTTATTAGAAGGCAATGATATTTCTTTAAAGAGATCCATGCTCATATTGGAATCTATATAAGGAAATAGATAGCTTATATCAGAGGCAAGCAGAATAAATCCTTTGTTTAGATTCCTTTTTTTAAGCTCAATAATTTTTTGAATGCCAGCTGAATTATTAGCAAGACATCCAAGACCGTAGATTGTATCTGTTGGGTGAGCTATAACTCCTTTTTTTAAATGATGCAGGGCTAGTCGAATTCTAGTATTAATTATCATTTTTTTGCTCTCGGGTGAAACTCATCATAAACTTTTGAAAGCTCTAGAAAATCTAGATGGGTATAGATCTGTGTGCTTTTAATGCTTTTATGGCCCAAATACTCTTGAACTGTCCTCAAATCATGACTTGATTGCAAGAAATGTGTAGCTGCCGCGTGTCTTAGCATATGAGGATGGACATTAATTGAAACCCCAACTTCTAAAGCTCTTCTCTTAACAATATTTTGAACTGTTCTTGAAGATATTCTGGTATTTTTTTTATTAACAAATAAGGCATTTGAGTCACACTTTGGTCTGAGCTTAATGTAACGTTTTAGAACATCGATTGTTGTTTGCCCTACTGGAGAAAATCGAGACTTACTTCCCTTACCAATAACCTTTACAAATCCCTCATCCATATCAATATCTTCAAGATTTATCCCAACAAGTTCTGATACTCTTAACGCGCATGAATATAACAGCTCTATCATCAATACTGATCTTAGCTCTTTATATTTTGATGAATTAATTGTCATCATTTTTTTTAAATCATCAAAATCAATGGTTTTTGGAAGATCTCGCTCAACTTTTGGAGTTTTTATTGCTAGAGCAGGATTTACCTCAATCTGATTGTTGTCAATTAAAAAGGTAAAAAAAACTCTGATAGATGATAAGTATCTTTTTATTGATTTTCCTGAAGTGTTTCTATGTCTCAGCTCCATTACAAACAGGTTGAGAACGTCAGAGTCAATCAAATTAAAATCAGAAAATTCTCTGACTTCTAAGAAGCTTGAAAATTTAAGGAGGTCTCTTTTATATGACGAAATTGTATTTATTGCATAGTTTTTTTCAATACTCAAGTGCTCAACAAAGTCTTCAATTTGTTTGGTTAAAATTACGTTTTCGTACTTGTTTTTTTCGTTATTGACCATATCTTTACATTTTACGTTAAACGATAGGGGATTTTGAATGAGTAAGAAACAAACACATGAATTTCAAACTGAAGTTTCTCAACTTCTTAATTTGATGATTCATTCTCTTTATTCCAATAAAGAGATTTTTCTCAGAGAGCTTGTTTCGAATGCTTCAGATGCAATCGACAAGCTTAAGTTTGAGTCGTTATCTAATGACAAGTTACTTGAGGGAAAACAAGAGCCAAGCATACATATTGATGTTGATAAAGATGCAGGCACAGTAACCATCAGAGACAATGGTATCGGTATGACTCAGGATGAGGTTATGGAGAATATTGGTACCATTGCAAATTCTGGTACAAGAAAATACTTAGAGAGTTTAGATAAAAATCAAACTCAAGACTCCAATCTAATTGGACAGTTTGGAGTTGGCTTCTATTCTGCGTTCATTGTCTCTAATACTGTTACTCTTCTTAGTAGAAAAGCCGGAGATGATAAAGCAAATGGTACAAAATGGACCTCAAAAGGCAAGGGTGAATATTCCATTGAGACTGTTGAAATGGAAGATTATGGAACAACAGTGATACTTGATGTCAAGAAAGCAGAAAGTGAGTTTATCGATGGTTTTCGTCTTCGAGGAATCGTATCAAAGTATTCTGATCACATCACAGTTCCAATTATGATGGTCAAACCCTCAGAGGAAGGTGAAACTGAGATTGTTTATGAAACAATTAACAAGGCTACAGCTTTCTGGATGCAAGACAAAAAAGAACTCTCTCAAAGTGACTACGATGAATTCTATAAATCGCTATCATATGATTTTGATGGTCCGTTAACGCAAATCCACAACAGAGTTGAAGGCAAACTAGATTACACCTCTCTATTGTTTATTCCAAAAAAAGCTCCTTTTGACATGTGGGAACCCAAAAGAAAAGGTGGCGTTAAACTCTATGCTAAGAGAGTTTTTATTATGGAAGGCAATGAAGAACTTCTTCCTCAATATCTACGATTTATTAAGGGTGTTATTGACACTGCAGATCTTTCGTTAAATGTCTCTAGGGAAATCCTTCAGGGTAGTAAAGTTGTCGACACTATTAAAAAGGCTTCAGTTAAAAGAATTCTTTCAGAACTTGAAAAAATGTCCAAAAATAAACCTGAAGATTACGCAGCTTTCTGGAATGAGTTTGGAATGGTTATCAAAGAAGGAGTCGTTGAGGATTTTGCAAATAAAGAAAAAATTTCTAATCTTCTCAGATTTACTTCTACTGCAACTGATTCTGCTGACCAAACGGTTTCACTCAAAGACTACATTGGAAGAATGAATAAGGATCAGAAAAATATTTATTATGTTACTGCTGATAGCTATGATGCAGCAAAAGGATCCCCGCATCTTGAAATTTTTAAGCAAAAGGATATCGAAGTTTTACTTCTATCAGACAGAGTTGATGAATGGCTAGTCGCTAACTTTGGAGAATTTGAAGAATTGTCTTTAAAGTCTATTGCCAAGGGAGATCTGGATGATCTCGACTCAAAAGAAGACAAGAAAAAGAAAGAGAAGACAGTCAAAGACTATGAAAAAGTTATCTCTAAGGCACAGGAAATCCTTGAAAACCAGGTTAAAGAAGTTAAGGTTTCAAGTCGCCTGAGTGAGTCTCCTTCTTGTCTAGTAGCAGATGAGAATGAGTTAGGGGGCAATATGGAGAGAATCATGAAGTCACTTGGACAGGATGTTCCAGAAACTAAACCAATTCTTGAAATAAACCCGAGCCATCCATTAGTTATGAAACTCAAAACTAAGGTAGACGATGACATTGTAAAAGTTTTGTTTGATCAGGCAGTCCTTAGTGAAGGCGGTCAAATAAAAGAGCCCGCTGAGTTCGTAAAAAGAATGAACAAACTAATGCTAGGTTAAAAGCTATTGAAGATCCTAAAAAGCCCGTTTTTCGGGCTTTTTTTTATTTATGGCTTATATGGATTGATTTTATTGAGTATTCCTCTCAATATAGCTACCTCTTCTTTTTCAGGAATACTTCTGCCAAATAGTCTTCTAAGACGTCTCATAAGTAAACTTTTAGGTTTTTTCGAGTCAAAGTAGCTTATGTGCTCAAGAACTTGCTCAAGATGCTTATAAAAACTATTCAAATCATCAAAAGTAGCAGTATCCTTTGGAGCATTATCAAATTTTCCTTCAACGTTAGTAACAAAGTTCTGATATGCGAATACCTGAACCGCAGAAGCAACATTTAATGAGAAATATTTAGGATTTCCCGGAATGGTCATTAGGATAGAACACAAGTCCAACTCCTCATTTGTTAGCCCAGAGTTTTCAGTCCCAAAAACTACAGCCACGTCCCTTTCGTTTGATAAAAATGAAGTTTGAATTTCATTACAAGTTTCAATAACATCTAATTGTCTCCACTTAATATTTCGCTGTCTAGCACTTGCACCTATTACTAAGCTAACTCCTTCTAAAGCCTCCTCTAAAGTTGTGCAGATTAAAGCTTTTGATAAAACGTCATCTGCTCCACTAGCTCTTGCGGTAGCAACTGCTGAGGGATAGTTTGATGGTGAGACTAGATAGAGTTGACTTAGCATCATATTTTTCATTGCCCTAGCCGCTGCTCCAATATTCCCTGGTTCAGTGGTATTCACCATGACAATCCTTACTTTATTAAAATTCGTCAAGGTATAATTCATTTCTTTATTTGTTTGGCTCATTTACGATGCACCCTACCGTTAATATTGCAGTTAGAGCTGCCAGAGCAGCTGGTGATATTATTTTAAGGTATCACAATCAAGTCGATTTATTAACTATAGAAAATAAATCTGAAAATGACTTCGTATCTGAGGTTGACAAGACTGCTGAAACTGCAATCATCAAAGAAATTAAGAAGGCCTTCCCCGAGCACTCTATCCTTGGTGAAGAGAGTGGAAAAATGATTGGTGATAACGACTATCAATGGATTATTGACCCGCTAGATGGAACAACTAACTATCTTCATGGCTATCCTCAGTATGCAGTATCAATTGCACTTGTTGAGAAAGGAATTACTACTCATGCAGTAATATATGATCCCTTCAAGGAAGAGCTCTATACCGCATCTAGGGGTGAAGGTGCCTATCTAAATAATGAAAGGATCCGAGTCACTTCAACCAATGGGCTAAAAGATACCCTTATTGGAACAGGCTTCCCATTCAAACACCCTCAGCACTTAGACTGCTATATTGAAACCTTTAGAGCAATACACCCTCATGTTTCGGGAATTAGGAGGGCTGGTGCTGCAGCTTTAGACCTCGCCTATCTAGCAGCAGGAAGACTTGATGGCTTCTGGGAAATTGGGCTCAATTCATGGGATATGGCTGCTGGTGCCCTAATGGTTAAAGAGGCTGGAGGATTTATAGGTGATTTTTCTGGAAGAGATAAATATATGGAAACTGGAAATGTTGTCGCCGGAAATTCGGATGTTTACAAACAAATTTTAAAGAAAATTCATCCACACCTTACCGCAGATCTTCAGCGGTAGGTCAATCTGAAATAGTTAGCTGCTCTCCATTTATCTTAGGACTTGAGCTAGACAACAAAAAGACAATTGCTTGGCTCTTCTCTTCGGGTAGTGGAACTTTAGATGAATCCTCAGCAGGATAAGCCGCCCTTCTCATTTCTGTTCTCAATTTTCCTGGATTAACTGTGTTGACGCTAATATTTGTCTTTTCAAGCTCCTCAGAAAGGGTTTTTGCCAAGCCCTCAATGCCAAACTTACTAACACTGTATGCACCCCAGTAAGCTCTGGCTTCTCTTCCAACTGAAGAGGACATGAAA
>Ga0075480_10003380_pt1 | contig 10204 bp, 10 predicted proteins | sample DEB08_DNA_7_FD_81590 | JGI IMG/M metagenome (GOLD analysis project Ga0075480, IMG submission 81590) | Aqueous microbial communities from the Delaware River and Bay under freshwater to marine salinity gradient to study organic matter... | ecosystem: Environmental > Aquatic > Marine > Coastal ...
ATCATCATCAAAACCACCGGGGAACTCGATTTCTTTGTCTCCTGTGAATAATGGCACAGCTTCGTCCATATTCATAGAGCTATCGCGGAAGAAGATACGGTCTACATTGCTTTCCTCAGTACCAACCTCAATACCAATTGTCTCATGCAAACGCAGAGTAACCGCGTGAATACGCTTGGGCTTACCTTGAGATGTACCATCTACAGACCCAGCCTCTAGGCGCAACGTCTGCATTTTGCTTATAAAGCCAAACCCAATCGCGCCAGATGTAATGTCAAAGTCAGTTGTAATCCCGCCGCTAGATACATCTTTGTCAGGGTGGGTAGCACCATTTGCCAAGATCGTAACCGTTTCGCCCTCTAAGTGCTGCAAACCTGATATAGCGCTTGTTGCGCTGCCAGAGTAAGAAAGCCCACTGTCAACAAAGAATGCGCCAGTGCTACCCTCACCAAAGTCAAATGTCTTTAAAACTTCAACGTATCTTTTTGTGGTACTATTAATAGTACGCTTCACAATCATATAAAGCTCATCTTCACCGCTGTCTGTCGGCAAGCTGATAATACTTTCTACAACAGCCTGACCACTATCAAACGTGCCGCCAATGATATGCTTGTGCCAAGCAACAACGTCCTCTTCGCGGCGATAGGTAAGGCCCAGAAGTGTGCCATCGTTACGCAGCGCCCACACAATGCTCTCAGGCTCTTGCTGATACGCAAACTGTGTGATCGTACCCTCTGTTAGGTGTTCAGCCAGAATTGTAATATCTGGCGCAGCATATCCGCCAGTGTTGATCTCACCTTGGTACTGAAACTCTCTGACCTTACGTCCGCCACGCTGAATAAACAGCGTCAAGTCCGCTACCTGCACAGGCTCATCGTTTGTGCAGCCATAGTTAGAATACTTACGGATAACGGTAGTAGAAGGCGTTACGGGGCCGTTGTTGGTGGTTGACAGTACATACTCACCACCAGATGTCCCAACGATGAGAATACGCGTAGCAGATAGGTGACGAATAGCGTTTACCTTACTGGATGCAATCGTATAGATTAGCGCATCATCATCTGCCGCGCTGCCTACACTGAAATTCTCATAATCAAAGTTTTTAGAGAACCAAAGAGATTGTGGATTGTTTGCTGTCGCGGCAAAGACCAAACGCTGCTCAAAGAAGGTAACGACAGACGGATTATTGTCTGCGCCCCACAGTGCAGGCACGCTTGGCTGTATTTCTTTTGCCGTGCCGCCTGATGTGTAAGTCGTAAAGTTTGTTGTGTCGATGTAATTGTCATCAATGTCTTTGAGCGTAAACGTATTAGAAGTCACTCCCGCAACCTTGTAATACTTGTTGTTTAGCTCTGTCATTCCCCCAACATCTTCAATCAGAACGATCTCATCATTAGACAATCCATGTGAGCTACTTGTGATAACTCCAGGGTTTGCCTTCGTAATCGCAGTGATGTTCTTAGCGGTTTGAGGTTCGCCAAGATAAATCGGCGTTAGCGCCCAAGCATTGTGATCTGTTCTGGCTAGTGTGCGCACCTGATAGCTTGGATGCACCAAGTACATAATATCCGCAGATTGAGCAAAGCGGATGTCATCTAGGTTTGCAGTCGTATACGGCGTTGTAATCTCAAAAATTTTATCAACACTGATGTTTGCATCATACGCAGTAAAATCTGTCGTATCTATGTCATTGCCAAACAAATCTTGCAGCGTAAACGTATTCGTCGTTGCGTTTGCAATGATATAGTTTCGTGCTTTTAGCTCGGTCATTGCAGAGCTATCGTTATACAGATAAACCTCGTCACCATTGCTAAGACCGTGCGCATTGCTTGTCAAAACGCCTGGATCAGCAAGAGTAATCGCAGTGACAGTCTTTTCGTCATCTTCTAAAACTTGCAAGCCATTACGGAAAACGCGCATATACTGGTTGCCAAACTCTAGCGCATACGTGTCAGAAGTTTTAAACTCAAACGGAATAAGTCTAGTTTTAGCAGAGCTGTCCTTCACCTCACCAAGATACTCTGTGCCCGGACGGCGCGTCACGCCGCCGTGTGGCTGCACAATCATGTTGGTTAGCTCAGATAGACCCTCACGATACTTTTCGATGCTCACGCGGCCTTCTAGGCGCGGAGAGATCTCACCAGCTGTGAAAGTGCTGAGTGCTGGAGCAGATCTAGCCATTTAGAACCTCGCTTCAATAAAGTCACTTGCTTCGAGCTTCTGGGGCGCACCCTCAGTGCCGTCAGTAAATCGCGCCTCTTTTATCTTGTCGTCATACATCGCAGCAGTGATCTGCACCATTGATGTAGATCCAGTGATGGCATAACAAATTTCCATTGCCAGCCGAGCAGACAACGCCTCAATCAACCCCACATCATATTCTTGTGGGTCAGTGACCCGCGCTACATACTTAATCTTTGCCGTGCCTTCGTCAGTCAAAAGCTTTCGCCCCTCAATGACAAACACAGGGCCGCCAGTGTTGCTAAACATATTGTCTTGCGGATAAGACATAGATCCGTTGCTAAACTCTAAAACCCGCAGGCAATACGGATTAGTCGGCAACGCATATTGATAAACATAACCAAACTCAGGCGTTTCTGTCTCTTGCGCAAGCTCAGCCCGGCGCAGCAAACAATTCCAAGGATGTGATCGGAAGACGTAATCACGAACAGCGCTGTATCTTTGGTTGATCAGCCTGGCTGGTTTACTGTTTTCGTCTAAAGAGACAATGTTTGTTGCGCCCAGTGTATTCAGTGCATAGTTCGCAATATCAACTTGTGATGTCATAAACCTGTCTCCGTAAGTGGGAAGGGGCGGCGTACCGCCCCAACTCGTTTAGTCTACCACATACATGATGGTCAGCTCAATGGTGCCAGTGCCAGCTGCACCGCCCATTGTAACTGTGATCGCAACGCCATCCTCGTTTGTGTCTGTCTCTGTGCCTGAGCCTAGAGCTAGAGTAGCAAGAATGTCGTTCTTTGCCGCTGATGTTGACGCAGCTGCCGCTTTGTAAGCCGCCGCAGACGCAGACACAGCTGTACCAGCCGCGTTTGTGTGTGCTGCATAACCTACAGACAATGTTGTTGATGCACCTAGCGCGTCATGCGCAAGAGTACCTGTCAACAAACGAGCGCCATCAGGCAAGACAAACATCTCAATAACGTCACCAGACGCTAGTGCAGATGCCTCGTATGTGCCATGAGCTACGCGGATACGTCCACTAAGCTCATTTGCTTTATTCATCACGGCTGGTGTAGCGCGTGAGTTTGTACGTTGTGCTGAATATACAGTAGCCATTTTCTAGTCTCCTTCTTATTCGCTACACGCGATTTCGACGACTTTGGCCTCTTCCATACGTGTCGCACCTACTGATTGACAGTAGTAAACTTGCGTTGCGTATGATTTGTCTGCACGTTCATCAATGCGTGCCGCAGGCTCTTTGCCGATTGCACACTTGATACCGTCTCCAGCAAACGCGATAACCTGGCGGTCACCTGATCCGTCTGTTGTTAGACGGTTGCTTACGTGGAACTGGAAGCCAACGAATGTATTGATTTCACCCATCGCCAACGCTTTTACAGTGTTGTAGTCGCTAGATGTTACAGTCGTGTTGTTCAACAAGTCAGAGATTTGCTTTGGCGCACAAACGATGTGACGAGCGATTGACGGATCAACGTTGCCCTCGTCCAAGATTTGCTTTGCCTCAACCAACTTCGCAATTGTCAAACCAGATGATGCAACTGCAATTTTCTGACCTGATGGAAGTGTTGTTGATGTTGAGCCATCTTTACCTGTGTACGCTGTACCTAGAGCAGCAGCAATGATGACATCATCCATTGCGCGACCCATAGCAGCAGCAGCAGCACGGCTGTATGTTGATGTCGGATCTGCAAGCAAACGCACTTTATCTTGATCGTCAATCAAGTCTGCGTACTCGTAATCAGACATAGTAACCATGCGGCGTGAATGTGGTGTATCCACAATCGGTGTGTCCGCGTGGCGTGATGTGCGTAGGACAGCAGCCGCTGAACCCACTTGGTCAAAGAAAGCTTTCTCGCCATTCACGCTTTCCACATCAACTGCGTTACGCAGCAACGACCCCATTTGTTGCGACAGCAACTGGACGTTTGCGGAAAACTGATTGACAAAAGCTGTAGTAATTTGAGTAGACATTCCGTCATCTCCTACTTTTGTTCAGTTTTAAGGTTACTGCGCTTGGTTGTCCCTTGCGGGGCCGTGCTACTGCTTAGGGCAGCTACTCCGCTTGTGTACAAGCTTAACGCGGGCCTTGTGGTTATCCGCTACAAGTATTCTCGAAGTCGCAAAACCTCTTCGACAATTCTATCCTTGTTAGGATGAGTTTTATCCCAATATGGGCTATTTGGCAATGTTAATTCATCAATCTGCCTCTGAGCCTCTTGAGGTGTCATGATCATTTCAGTCGGCTCACCCACCAATTTGTCCTCGCCAATCTGCTCTCCAAGAGTAGCAAACATGCGCACAACATCAGGATGATCGCCAAGCAAACGCCCATCAGCCAGCTCAATTTCGTCAAACAGTTCAGTGCCGCCCAAAAACGTCCGAGCTGCACTTTGCGCCAACTGTAGCTTCTGCTCAAACGCACGCCCAAACTCTTGCTGCAACTCAGCAATGCTTTGCTCTTGTGCGCCCTGTATTTTGCTTTCTTCTGCCGCTCTAGCCGCCGCAGTCTGATCGCCGTAGTATTCCATGATAGCGTTTGCCTGCTGATTTGTTAAGCCAGCCTCATAGGCACGCTGTTTAAACCCGATGATTACTTCGTCACCAACGCCATCAATACCTTGCAACTCATAAGCGCCAGCCTCAGTCGGTGCGCCTAATCTTGTATACACTTCGCGCCACTCATCAGGCGTTGCGTGCTTCCCAGGTATCGCAACCTTGTCTGCGCCAATCATACGCTGCGCATGCACATAACTCTTTGCCAGTGACCCTGGGTCAGTAAAGTTGCGCAAGCTCGGCTCATTGCGCAAATCGTCTGGTAAACTTTCTAAAAAGCTGGCTGGAGCCGCCTCTGCTGCCACAGCTTCTTGAGATCCTGTATCTTGGATTGCCTCGTCGCTCATCGTTTTTCCTTCTCTTCGGACAACATCCTGACGATCAGCAGCACAGCTGCGCGTTGCCCTTCATTAAATGCAGTTTCATAAGGATCGCCAGAAAATGTGGTTGCCTCAAAACCAAATCTAGTCTTGAGATCACTAAGCACCTTACCGCCGTCTTCCGTATTAAACGTGCGGCGGTAGGCTAACTTTAGCTCTTCTATCTGCTTCATATCAGACCAGCCTCGCTGGCTGCCTCAATAACAGGAACAGCCTCACTCGCCGTCTGCACCAGCTGCTGCTGCTCAGCCTGCTGCTGCGCCTGAGCTTGCTGCTCGGCCTGCTGACGGCGCATGCGGTTCACTTCGTCTTGGCTCTTAATCACACGCGCAGGCATACCAGTTACCTCAACGAGATACTGCACAAGCTTATCGTCATCCAAGTAATCCATGACAGGCGCAACCTGACTAACTTGCAGCATGATCTCAAAACCACGCAGCATAGACTGCAAGTCAGTTAGCTTCTGCGCCTTGGCAAGAGGCGAAACATACTCTATGTCAATGTCCTGACCTTGAAGCTCCTCGGGCGGTGCTGGGAGAAGGCCCGCCCGAAGGAGCAATGCAAAGGAACGAGAAATAAGCGGTTGGAGCAGTTCTGCTTGAAGACGACCAAGGACAGGCCCAAGCAGTCGCATTTTCTCTTCATTCCTCTGCAATACTTCTGTTGCTGTCATTGTTTGGCTTTGCCCCAACAACAGCTGATCAACATAAAACGCCTGACGGATCGCATTACGGCGCTGCTCTTCCATATTCAGCCCCAATGGATTGTTTGCGCCAATGTTTAACGGCTCCAAACGATCACGCGTCCCAGAACGATAAAAGTTTAACGACCCCGGCGTTGTTCTAATCGGCAAAACAAATCCATCGTCTGGTGCCATCAAAGGCGGGTCAATCTGCTTCTGCGCAGCCTTGATTGTCGTCTCCGACATTTTGTTAAGCATCTTAACATCAGGCAGGGCAGTCATGGCAGGCGCACGCCCATAATTGCTTACGCTATCCTTGACAAAGCGCGGCACCATAAAGGGAAACTCATCAAAGCCACCCTCTGAGAGCAACGCTAAGCCGTCTGCAAGGTAGTAAACGGATGCGACAGGCTTGTCCTTAGCCAGTGGCCCTCTCGCCTCTCCACGCGGGAATACAGCGTGTATGACCTCATGTTCTTTGTAAGGATCGTTTTTAACGTCCTTCTCAACAACAGCAGGCATCTTATCTTCGCCGAACTGCATCGCAATCGCACGCGCAGACAGCTTAAACTTACGATACACTGTATCAACACGACCGTTTGGGTCTTCGCTAATGCAAATCTCTGCAATGTGACGAGACGCAAACCGCAGCCCATCGCCTTCGCTGTCTACATAAAACGCAGCTGTGCCAAATACCACCAAGTCATAATACAGCTCATGAATCTCTTGCTGGAAGTTTGAGCGATTAAAATGCTGATACATTTGATCCATGCACAGCTCTAACCACTCATTCGCAGCATCATCACGCTGCAAGCCAGGATCACGATACCGCATCGAAAACCAAGGCGTGCTTGGCGATGTCAACATGCCATGCAGTGACGATGCCAACAACTCTACCGCATGAATAGCAGTCCCATCATAAATAAGCTCTGTGCGCTTGTCACCCTGAGTACGCTTCTTAACAATATCTGCCTTACGTGGCAGCATGTAATCCGCAAGCTCTTGCCAATGCTTTTCCCAGTTAGAACGCTGAGATTGTAAAGTGCGATAACGACGATCTAGCTGCGAAACTATTGGACTAACTTGTGCCATTACTTTTTCCCATATCCACTCATTATACTCGGCTTGCGTAGCTTCAAGCCCTCCATCGAACCGCCCATCGTGCGGCCCGCCATTCTCTGGCTCAACCGCTCTATTGGATCAACCGTAGCAACGCCTGTCATCTGAGCAGGCTGTGACGCATCGCGCCCCATAATCCCAGATATATTAGACGGTTTCTTTTTAATCAGCATAGCTTACCCCGCTAACAGCGAACGACGACGACGAAGGCTTCTATCTTCTTCTTCAACTTCTCCACCGCCAAGCAACCCCTGCGGCCCAGTTAAGATAGACGCGCGGCGGCCCTTTGTATAATACTCAACCGCCTTATCTTCAGCAGGCCCGACAGACTTAGCAGCCGCAGCCTCTTTCGCACCGCCAGCCGCAGATCCAGTTGCAACAGTTACAGGCGCAGGCGCAGGCGCAGGCGCAGGCGCAGGTGCTGGTGCTGGTGCTGGTTCAGGCTCGGGCGCAGGCTCAGGTTCGGGTTCGGGCTCGGGTTCAGGTTCTGGCTGCGCTACACTCGCAGCAGTCGCCAGCTCATCCGTAAACGATGACGTGTCTTGCTCAACATCACCAACAGTATCACCGCCAAACGCTGATGTCGCAGCAGATGTTACTTCATCTAAAGCTTCGCTGGCTTCTTCTGCGGCCTCTTCTGACTTGGCCTCAGCCTCTTCTAAATCTTGAGGCGCTTCCTCTTCTAACGTCTCGGCAGTCAAATCAGTATCAATTTCGCTAAGCTTTGCCTCAGCCTCTTCATCAGCGCCCTCTAAACGACCACCAAAACCGCCAGTAGGCTCTTGCTCTGGCTCTGGCTCTGGCTCTGGCTCTGGCTCAGGTGCAGGTGCAGGCTCTGGTGCTGGTTCTGGTTCTGGTTCTGGCTCAGGTTTAGGTGCAGGGCGGTCATCGTCATCGCTCTGCATAGTTGCGGCTCTTTCCTTTGAAGCCTCAGTGCGCTCTTGATAACTTTTAATGGCTTTTTCGCTATACCCTTGGTCACGCAGCGTTTGAGCCTGCTGTTCTTTACTTTGACCAAACGTAGATGTCCCCATCTTAATATCTGTAAGCAAACTAGAGCCAGTGCTTTTAATAGTTGGAGCCGTACCCTTGCCCGCGCTTCTCTTAGGCTTATCATCATTACCGCCGCCGCCGCCACTATCCTTGGCTAAAGCAACAGTTTCCCAAAAATTTAAATGCCTAAAAACGCCAAACATACTAGCTCTCCAAACGATAATTTGCACCCACCATACTATATTTGCGCTTTTTCATCAAACTATCAAATGCAGCAGGGTTTATATCAGTGCTATAGCCTATCCTAATTTCCGATGCGCCCCTTTGTTTTGCCCAATGCTCAAAGCAATCTAAAAGACGCAATCCAATCCGTGTTCCTCTTTTTTCACGGACAACAAACCACGCAATGTCATTTGCAACAAGTTCTTCGCTAAAGTAATACTCTGAAATGTATCCAGCATACAATCCTAAAGGCCTACCATTATCAACAGCAATAAACACAACTTTATTTTCATCGTTTAAATACATCCCAAATGTATCAAGCAACTTATCTTTGCTAAATTTTAATTTTGAATACGAGCTTTCTTGATGCATCAATAACCCAAGCTGATGCACTAACCCAAAATCTCCCGAACCAGCTTGCCAATATTCAACCATCTTCACGCCGCAAATGGATCATAATTATTTTCCGCAAAGCGCTGAGGAGCCGACATCCGACCCCCATCTTCTCTCAACCCCACAGCAAAATACCGAAACGCATCAGCAGCGTGGCTACTCCAATCATGTACAGGATTTGCACGAAAATTTCTAGTCTTATCATTATACGCCCTATGATACTGCCGCAAACACTCCAACAACTGCTTGCACTTCTCACGGTCAAACCACAACCTCGGGATCAACATCTGAGCAGCATGTATCCCATCCTCCAAAGGCAACTTAGGCACAACTCGAAAATTTAACCCCAAATCCCAAGCCGTCTCCCGCCTAGACTTTCCAGACCCTAACTCCCGAACCTCAATGTCATGCGGAGCATTGTGCGTGCCATACAAATAACCACGCTCATTCAAAATCTGACAGTAATGCGGCAAACCCTGATTTCTATTCTCATAATAATCTATCACATGAACAGCACGACCAACAGTCTGCGTGAATAGTATACTTGTGCTATCTCCAACTCCGAGATCCCACCACGTATCTACCTTAACGCCAGGATTATAAGGCACCTTGCTAATCTGACCAGCCTCGGCAATCTTCTCTAAATCAGCACCATAAATCGCACCCGGAACATTCGCATTCCAACTGCACTCAAATTCTTGCATGTACTGATCGTGCGTCATCATCTGACGCGCAGCAGCCAATTCCTCTTCATCCAGCAAGCCTGTCTCACTCGCCTTGTACACAGCCGCCAGCCAATCATCGCTGCCAGTCGCCTGCTCATAATAATCATAAAACGCATTATGCCCCTTGGGAGTGCCGACGAATATGCAGAACCCCTTGCGATCCGACAACGCTGGCCTCAATACCTCAGGAAACACATTCTCAGGCATGTCAGCAACCTCGTCCATCACGCAGCCATCAAGATAAATACCGCGCAGGCTGTCAGGGTTTTCAGCGCCAAGCAGCGAGATCCTCGCACCTGTCGGCAAGTCACACCGCAATTCAGTCTCGTGAAACTTCACATTCGGTATGCCACCCGCAAAATGTTTTATATAATCCCAAGCTACGTTCTTCGCCTGACGATAGGTGGGTGCCATATAGGCATACCGGGGGTTCGACTTTCCAGAAAGCAACGCATGACGCAAGATATGATTAATAGCCCAGACCGTTTTGCCAAATCGACGATGGCAAACAACAACGCCCCAGCGCTTCTCCTGCATCTCATTATGCAAAGACATCTGCAACGGCCTTGGCTCATACGGTATCTCAATATGCGTCAATGCTCCACCACCTCCTCCTGATCTTCATATATCAGTATGCCGTGCTTCTCCAGAATAGCCTCATAAACATCAATAAGCAACACTGCGCATTCTAGCTGCTTTGAAACCGAGGAAGATATGAGGATGCCATCTCGTAAGGCGCTTAGGTGGTTCAGCAGTGCAAGCTGATCGGTTGTTAGGCTGTCAGACAAAACGTCTACTCCAGTCGGGTGATATACGTGTATACAACGGGCGGGCGTTTTGGCGGGGGTGGGGGTGCTGGGTTGCGCAAAATGCATGGCTTATCGGCAGTCGTATAACAGCTATTATGTTAAAACTTTTGTAAGCCCTTGTTATTG
>Ga0075480_10003383_pt1 | contig 10198 bp, 12 predicted proteins | sample DEB08_DNA_7_FD_81590 | JGI IMG/M metagenome (GOLD analysis project Ga0075480, IMG submission 81590) | Aqueous microbial communities from the Delaware River and Bay under freshwater to marine salinity gradient to study organic matter... | ecosystem: Environmental > Aquatic > Marine > Coastal ...
ACTCTAAAGTTGTCTGACATAACTCCATTAGGATTTAAGTATAACCTATCAGAAGGAATCCCACAATCAGTTTCATAGACTTTGTTGATACCGTCAGACAGTCCAAAGACTGGTGGTTTAGTTTGCTCAAAAACATCAAAAACTCTCTGCTTATATGGACCCATCAATTCAGGTCTTTCAATATAAGCAAAGTGAGTTGTTATGGCACATGGATATCTAATGTAAGGATACAAAGGAACCCAGTCATCATAGTTAATATGAACAAAGTCAGGTTTGAATTCATCAATCATGCCCAATATCTGCATCGGGTCTCCGATGTTTATGATCTGAACTTCATGCCCCAACTTTTCTAGAGTTATCTTGTAGTCCCATATAAGAGATTCTACTGCACCCCATCCCTTTGGTGGAATTGGGGTATCTGGTCCAATAATACTAATTCGCATTGGGTTCTAACTTCTCAACATTCTGGGCATAGAGTTTGACAAGACTTTCCCAAGAGAAATTATCAATACCAAACTGTCTGATCTCATCCCTCATACCGATAGAGATCTCACGGTTTTCCTTGATCTTCTCCTCAACATATGAAATGTCCTCAAGTTTGTCATCAGGGATCACAGTGACGAAGGGCAGACCCTCAGGTAGATCATGTGCAGCATACTTGGAGATGACTACACCAAGTCCGTTGATGATTGCTTCTTTTACAACCAGAGGTGTGCCGTTCTCTCCGTCAGACAGCAGAACAAGACTTGCAAAGTCAGTGAAATGCTCACGCTTATAATCATCACTCCATTCACCAAGGTAGTTCTTAGATTGATCGAATGGCGTAGCACCAGTGTCCTTTCCTACGTAGTCAATAGACTCAATACCCTGATACAACCACTGCTTCTTACGGTGATAGATCTGTCCCAGATACAGAGAGCGGTCAGGTTTCAGTGCCTCACTACGATAGGTGAATCGCTTGTGGTTAGCACCATTCTCAGAGAGGAGAAGTGTACTTTCATCTGCTCCAGCATTCTTAAAAGTATCATAGTCTTTCTTTGAAATGCAGAAGACATAGTATTTTTTATTATTGATAATCCAATCAAAAATACGATCATACCCATCACGGCGATGCATATGTGGCTGATCAATGTAAGGATAGTGACTGCTGAATGCCAACTTAGGAATATCAGTCTCAGCAGCAATCCTATCCATGATTGGATGGAAGACATCATAATGAACGTGAGCAAAATCATATTGCTCTTCCTTCAAAAAGTTTATAATCTCATCATAGTCGGGAGTATTTACAATAGTCCCCTCATGTTCCAGTTCTCCTAGTTCCAGGGCATAGTCCCAAATCAAACTTTCAACGGCACCCCATCCATCAGGGGGAATGGGCATAATGCCAGGTCCAACAAGTGCAAGTCTCATCAATAAAGCTCCTTATATGCATGAACGAGTGAGAAATCGGTCTCGCGGAAGTTAGGTGTCTTCCAGGTTTCAGTTAAGTTAGTGTTAATAGAATAGTCTTTACCACAGACAAAGTATGCAATCTGCATGTAAAGATCTAACCATCCAAATCTATGATCCATATACTTAAGAATGTAATCAAATTCAAAATCTAGGAAGTCATAGATCTTGTGGTAGTTATCAAGGAAAGTATTGATATTATAGATGCTACCACCACCCGCACCATACCAATCTACATTTGGATTAGCACCGTACTTGGTTTTAATAAAGTCTAATAATGCTGGTTGAATTCTATTTTCCGGTACTTCAAATCCAGCACACTCCCACTCAGGTGGTATATTTACTTTACCTTGAGTAAGAACATCATCCTCCATCATAATCATATGAGTTCCACCAGAGGATTTCACATATCGTGCTGCTTCGCGGAACATATGAATCCAGTGCAGGGTTTCGTCTTTAGTAAACCCATAAACACCAGACTCATGTCCCCAGTTCCTACGACCAATCCTCATATAGGAGTGTACATAGTTTACATTATACTTATCACAAATATCGGAGTAATCTACACCACCGTCACAGCATATTGTGTATGGGGCATCAGGATGATATTTTCTAAACTCCTGTAAAATAAACTCTGTTGCTTTCTTGTTTTCATACACCGTATGAAAACAACCAAATTTTGTGCTCATGATTCTTTTAAGTAATGTGGATGAATGTCGTCACGATATAACCAGAACCAATGTGGTTCCCCAGGTGGTGTGGGTTGTACATCGGGTTTCATACCTTTGAAATCGTAACTGAACGGTGGATTATAGAAACTGAACGTGGATGGGTTCTTCATACCAACCCACTTTTCAAAATTCATCCGTTCAATAGGACCGAAGTCCTCTTTCTCTCTGACAAATGCGTCTTTGGTTGGGTGCTGTAGCGTTGCAATATAGTCTGCTCTTGCCCACCAGAAGTTACCACTCATATGTGGCCAAGGATCTAAACAGTAGTTTACACCAGATACTTGATATTCGTCTAGTTTATCAAGGTTTTCTTTCCATTTATCAATACAACCCCATTCCATGAGGTGTCGCCAACTATTTATTGCTCGCACCTTACGGTCAGAGTAATGATCTCTGGTGCCACAGGTATGACTCATACCCTTGGTATGGAAATACATGACCTTGGTTGCACGTTCGTTCACACAGTCTTCATAGAGATGCTTCAGTGTAAAACCCTCATACTCTTCATCACTATTCCGAACACCAAGAATATTAATCCAATCATAGAGAGAAACAAACTCAGCAATTCTAGATGCCTGGGGTCCATTAATAGCACACTTTACAGTAGCAACTTTAGACAACCCAGATCGATAGAGTCTTTTGATCTGCTCATCTACCATGAGTTTCCACATATCAGTATCTGCTGGGGCCCAGATATGATAATAGACATTAATCTTAGTATAATAAGTTTGAATATATTTTTGTGAATTTTCGTTTTTCATAATTTATTCATTTTATTAAACAATCACAATATTTGGTAAGGGAAAAATAAATTTACCTCCACACTTCATGTATTCCTTTTCCCTCTGAATTATACCATTTTTAAAGTGCCATGGCAATACAATCATATAATCAGGATTCAAATTCTTCACTTCTTGTTCCGAAATAATTGGAATATTAGTTCCCGGAGTCACACATCCAAACTTATCAGAGTTAACTTCTCCAATAGCAGTAATATCATCAGAAGTAAATCCACACCATTGAAGAAGAACATTGCCTTTGGTTGATGCACCATATCCGTAAATAGTTTTACCATCAGCACGAAGAGATCTTACAAGATTTACAAGAGAATCACGATGTTCATAAGTTCGCTGAGCAAAATCAAAGTATGGTTTAGTTGTATGAAGACCCATCTTATATTCTTCATCAATTAACCAATTAATTACAGCATCATTAACTTTAATTGAAGTATTGGTGTCTTTACAAGCAGTAACAGCAAAACTACCCCCATTAATATCATTGAGAGTAACATCAACAATTTTCATTCCTGCTCTTTGAAGAATATTCTGAACAGAAAGCATCGAGTAATATTCAATGTGTTCATGACAAGCAGTGTCATATGACAAAGATTTTAAGGTCAAAGGAAGATATGCCTGTTCAAAATGCCACATTCCATCGTCAGTGAGAATAGAATGAATATCTTTTACAAATGAAACAGGATCATCAAGATCATAAAAACAAGAAATTGACATTACAAGTTTTGCATTCTTATCCTTTTCGACAGAACGATAAGATTCTTCCGAGAAAAAATCTGCAGCATAAGGGATTTCTTCTGGATAGTATTCTGAAAACTTTTTAATAGTTGGATCAATACCAATTCTTTTCACATAATCAGGAAATGCTTTAAGGGTTGTGCAATCATTAGATCCAATGTCTACAACAACATCTCCAGGTTGAAGATCAGAAAGTTCGATGAGATAATTTGCTTTACTGATGAGGTGCTGAACCATTGAATTATTCAGACCAGAACGATATCCATAATTGTCACCATACATTTCTGTTGGTTCAAATGTATGTTTTAGTTGAACCAGATGACTAGATGGACTCCATACTAATTCCAATGGACCCCTATCAATTTCTTCATCAGGTCTAGGAAAAACTCCAGTTAGTTTTTGATTCCCAAGGTTAAGAAAAGAAACTAAATCCTTTTCTTTACTTACTCGACAAGATTCAATTTGTTTATACAATGTCATTATTGAAATTCCTCAACGATATTTAAAATTCCTTTACAACGGTTAATATAGGTATGCTTAGATTTAACAACCTCCATAAGATGTAAAATTAGGTCTTTATTATATTGATTCTCCATACCAAGATCAAAAATTTCTTGGGCATTTTCTGAGGTTAATAAATTATGGTCAATAAAGTCCTTTGCATAGTGGCAATCAGAAACAACTAAACATCCATAACTGATTGCTTTCATAATCCTATCAGAAGTATAATGATTTGCCTTTTGTTCTGCTGGTCTAAAGTCGGGAACAAATATAGATTTTTGCATTAGATCTATATTTTCTTCTTCAGATGCAGGATTAATCCAAGGATCATGATGACTAAACTGAATATTATTATCTTTAATTATCTGAATAAAATTTTGATGTAATGGTTCATGATTTGGTCTTGGGGAATGGATAGTTCCTACAAAATTATACTCATTATTTCTCCTCTTATTTGCCCAATCAAAATTAATTTCATTGGGAAGAAGATTAGTTGCGTAATGAAAATGCACTACATTATATTCTTCAGATGCATTATTATCAAATACAACTCCACTTTCAATCTCAACATACCTTTTATTATCAGGCGTTGGATGCTTATACTCAGCAACTCGATAATTAACAAGACCCTTAACTTTCCCCAAATACTTGCTTAGATTTGTGAATTTGTCATAAGAAAAATATATTCCTGATTCTAAAACAGGAACATTGTTATCACATCTGCCTTGATTATCTACAAAAAATACAGCATTCTCATAATCAAAGTCATCTACAGATGGGTAATTTTCATCATGAAACCAATAAACATCATTACCAAGATATTCAAAACCTTTTTTTAATCCATAGTAGATGTATGAATGCGTATGAGTTGTATGAGGATATCCCCAAAGAATAATTTTTTGTTTCATCGTGCCGCCTCTAAATCAAATTTGCACATTTCTTCTACAAGACTTTCAAAAGTATATTCAGGTTTCCATCCAAGAACTTTTTTTGCCTTTGTACAATCACCAACTAAAGATTCAACTTCAGCAGGTCTATAGTAATCAGGATTGATTTGAACTAATACTTTATTTGTCTTCTTATCTATAGCAACTTCATCTATACCAGATCCACTCCACTCAATATCAAATCCAATATACTCACAAGCAACATTTACAAAATCTCTAACAGAATATTGACGTTCCATAGAGACAACATAGTCATCTGGAATATCATGCTGAAGCATCATCCACATAGATCTAACATAATCTTTTGCGTGTCCCCAATCTCTTTTTGCATCTAAATTTCCCAATTCAAGAGGAATCTTTTTCTTTCCGGTTTTTATTTCTGACAAATTTTTTGTGATTTTTTTAGTCACAAATAATTCACCTCTTCTCGGAGATTCGTGATTAAAAAGAATTCCATTACAACCAAACATATTATATGATTCTCTATAATTTTTAGTAATCCAAAAACCATAAAGTTTTGAAACACCATATGGAGATCTTGGATAAAATGGTGTAGTTTCTTTTTGTGGCACTTCTTGAACTTTTCCAAAAAGTTCCGAAGTAGAAGCTTGATAAAATCTTGTTTTATCTACCAAACCCAATACCCTAATTGCTTCCAATATTCTTGTAACTCCAACAGCATCTACATCTGTGGTATAAAGAGAATTTGAAAATGAAACTTTTACATGACTTTGAGCAGCAAGATTATAAATTTCATCTGGAGAAGCATTTTGAATGATTGATGTTATATTAGAAAAATCTGTCAAATCACCATATTCCAATTTAATATTTGGGTGATTTAATAATTTAGATATTCTATCGGTACAATCGGATGTGGAATTTCTACGAATAATTCCATGCACTTTATATCCTTTACCTAAAAGAAGTTCTGCAAGATAAGAACCATCTTGACCTGTGATTCCTGTAATAATAGCTGTTTTCATTTTTTCAATAGTGAACTTTAAAATCTACTTTTTCAATCTTTATATTATTGTTTATTATATGATGCTTTAGTAAAAGTTCATTACACCAGTAACCGTCAATTTGATTAGATTGTTTTACAAGATCGTGTATATTGTTATAAACATCAGAGTATATATTCATAGTATGTGTTCTTCCCATAGCAAACCAATCGGAAATCATATCATTTGGTTGAAATAAATCATGATAGATTAAAACATCATCCTCAAATTCCTCAGTAAACATTTCATCAAAATTCAATCCTAAGTGAGGTCCATAATCAATTCTATTCCTAATTACTAGATCATAAGTAATATTGTTTTCTAAACAATATTGATTCTTAATGCTATTTGCCTTCATTATACTATAAAACATACTATTTGCAGTATTACAAATATAATCTTTGGCAGAATCCATTCCAGTCTTAACTTCTAAAGCCCATGTCCAAGCCTTAACAAAACAAAGTTCAGTAAAATCATATTTTTCATCCCAAAATCTAGGTTTTTCTACTAAAATACTTTTAGGATTATAATATGATTTTAATTTTTCAATTGAATTTGGATCTAATCTGTTTAGTTCTCTTCCAGGAATTACAGAATTTGTACTTAAATTATTTTCATCAAACCAAGTGTGAATAAAAACATCAACATTATTATTATACTTGAATATTGATTCATTCAATGCACGAAATCCGGCATCAATAGATCTGGGTTGCCCAGATAAACAAAGTGCTATTTTCATTTAATATTAAAACTTATAATGAGGATTATTTAAAATTTTTACTGCAGCATTTTCTTTTGATGGAGAAACTGCCCATGTTTTTTCCACAATCTGGTATGGTGTTAATGAAGCATTTTCACCAAACTTTGGGGTAACATTACAAAGTTCCATAATTTTTCTCAATTGTTGTTAAAATTTAATTTAAATATGCTGGATAATCAGTACAAATTCCATAAGCACTGGAATATTTAGTGGCAAATTTTTTTATATCATTTTTTGAAAGTAATGGAATGATTGTTTTGTCATCAACTGTCTGAGAAAGATCATGCAACCAAATTTTTTTTCCTGAAGTAAATGTAAATGCATCCCCTTCGTGACAAAAAGATTGAAAGACTTGACACATTTTAGCTGCTTCAAGATCTTTGCAATGTAACCATAGATTGAACTGTCTATGAAAAATCCAATTCCAGGTTATCTTATATTGGGGTTCGTCATGTCCTAACCACAATTCACCATTCACTGAGCGAACATCAATCTCTACGTCATACCCATTACCAAGAGCACAATCAATATAACTGGGAGCATTTTCTCTACCAGGAACGGGACCACGAATATTTCCTCGATGAGAAATAATCTTCATAATTCCTCAATGCGAAGTGATTTATCTTCAATAAACAAGTCATAAAAAGGTTTATCAACTCTAAGTTCGTGATATTTAGCACCCCACTCATTGAGTTGTTGTTGAGTTAGATTTGTCCAATCAATTTGCTTACGACTGCCACGAGCAGTCCAATACACAATAGTGTTTCCTTCATCATAAAGTTTATTGATTTTCTCAATATTCTCTACAATTGGTTTTGCCTTTGTATAATCGTGCGTGGTGCCAAAGTCTACTGATGTTTCGCGATGGCAAATGGTTTCATCAATATCAACATAAATTACTTTCATTGATACATGTTTCTCCTATAATTTTCATTTGGACATTTGTCCACATCTGCTACTTCTTGAGGACTTAAGAAATTAATACCACCTAAGAGTTTTGCTCCAATAAAAATCTCAGCAGATTTTTCACACATTAAAGTTGCTGCAGCACAATTTTTTTTAGATGCAGATGCTGTAATTATACCATGATTCTGCAACAAAATCAACTTTGGAAAAAAACCTTCACGTATCACAAATTCAGTGACGTGCTTATCAATAAATTTTAATGCTTCTTCGCCAGGAGGAGCATATGGAACAATACAAGACTTAGTTCCGTTTCTTACGATTTGATCTGGGAACCACCGATTGTTTGCAAAATCATAGATGGATTCTGAACATAAAATCTTAGTTGTATGTGGGGGATGTGTGTGGGAAATAAAATTGATAAAAGGAAACTTTCTCATAATCCATGCATGAAAAAATACTTCAATGCTAGATTTCTTATGTGTTTCATCAAGTTGCTTTCCATAAATGTCACACAATGTCAAATCTTCTTCTGATAGTGTATGAAGACTTGTACCACTTGCTTTGATTTTAAAATTATTACCGTCTCTTATGGATACATTACCCTCACCACATATAGTGAAATCTGAAATTGTATGTGCAAGGTCTAAAATATCATCAATTTGTGAAGTAGTCTTTGTCATAAGAATAATCGTGCCAGTTTACTTGGTTAAAGAAATTTTGCCAATACTGATAAGTTTTCAAATCGTTGGGTGTTCCCCAACAAATATATTCATCTATTTCAAAGTTTTTGACCTTGTATCCAAGGTCAATAGAATAATTAACTAAACTATCAATATAATACTCATTATTTACACGTCCCACATCTTCATACATTTTTTGCAATGAGTTTAAATAAACCTCTTTATTTCTAAAAAAGAATGTACCTACAACTGCAAACTGTTCTATCGGGTTCCCACCAAAAAATTTTTTAACATTGATCTTCTCAATATTATTTTTATCATCTGATAAGACCCAAGAATACATCTCAGGATTACGATAACTTGTATAATTATTAGTATATGTCCAAACAATTACATCATTATCTTCATCTTCAACTAATTTTAAAAATTTATCAGAATCATAAAACATACCATTATCACACGCAGATATTAGAATAGATTTATCTGAAGGAATATAATCTAAAATCTTTTCAGTCGTACAAGCCTGCCCCTCCAAGACTTCATCAATCCATAACACCTCCCCTCCTACTGAATGTGGTGCTTTCTGATCTCCCAAACAAGCATAGATTATCCTATCAGTTTTAGGTAAACAACGAACTGCTTGCTCAAACATGTTCTTACCATTCACCTGAATGAATGGTTTCGGTTCTGTATATCCTTCTTTTGCAAAACGACTGCCAGCACCTGCCATCGGCAAAGCAGTAACACAATTAGATAGTGTAGAAGTCTTTTGTCCTATCAAAGACTTTTTATAATATTCAGACCATTTAAGATACATATCAAGATCTAATGGTGTTCCCCACTGGAGCATTTTGGGAACTTCATAAACAAGAGAACTCAATCCATCTTTAATCAAGAAATTATATATTAAGCTGACATAATACTCACCATTTAGATTTACATCGGCATCCATCATCTGACGAAAATACTGTTTAATATATTTTCCTTTCCTAAAGTAATAATTTCCTGCAGAAGCAAACTCATTCATCTTATTGTTAGTGAATGGTTGTTTCTCTCTAACCTCTAAGATTTTGTTTGATTTATCTGTTTTGCAAAATGCATAATTATCATCCCCCAACATATGAGGATGAAATCCCGTATAGCAAACGACACACCCATCACATTGAGTATCATTTATAAATTCTTCAAACTTTTGGTAGTTCCAGTAGATAGAAAAGTCACAATAATTTACTACAACCTGTTCTTCATCATCAATCCAATCAAACACATGAGAAACTGTGTATACTGGACCCAATTTATGAGAAGGAATTACCTTCGTTTGCGAATTGGGTAAATTAAATCTCTCAATAACATCAAGAATATTTGTGTCGGTAGCATTCTTATCATTCATGATAAAAATAAATTCCGAATCTCTAGGATACAATTCTACAATATGTTGAATGACAGTTTTACCATCAACATTTAGCAGATACTTAGGCAACTGATATCCAGAACGAGAGAATCTACTACTCATTCCAGACATTGGAATTATAACTTTCACAATTTAAATATTTCTTTAATTTCTTTAATGAGTTTTTCATCATTTGAAGCAACACCAAGTCCAAATGAATTAGTAAAATTTACTTTTGGGTTAATTTTTTTAATTAACCACTCCACAAAGTTTCTATGACTTTTTGGTGGATAATTCCAAC